>Ga0209208_10000792_pt1 | contig 42918 bp, 32 predicted proteins | sample S1TSphfallax_3_FD_187694 | JGI IMG/M metagenome (GOLD analysis project Ga0209208, IMG submission 187694) | Host-associated microbial communities from peat moss isolated from Minnesota, USA - S1T2_Fd - Sphagnum fallax MG (SPAdes) (version 2) | ecosystem: Host-associated > Plants > Peat moss >...
AAGGGGAGAGAGAAAAAGAGAGAGAGAGAGAGAGGCTTTGGTGGTGGTGGTGGTGATGGTAGTGGTGATGGAAATCTATTATCTGGTGATGGATTTTGTAGTCAGGTCAGGAGAGAGAGGCTCTGCTGCTTTACTTACACTGACCATTATTCAACCCTCTCTTTTATTCACACACCACTCACTACCCACACTCTTATTACACTTGATGATGATGATGATGAAAATTGTGTACTAACAATTTGCATACTGGTGGAATTGCTCCAGTTTGCCTGAACAAAATTTACTTTGAGATTTATGCATATTATCTCTCTGTGCATGAATTGTACTTACTTGGGTGGTGGAATCCGTAAGGTGACATTTTCGTAGATTAGACCACCCATTTCTTTGTGGCTTTTACACACGTGGATTATTATGTATGTGTAAGGTAGTTGTCATTGGAGCGGAGCTTATTCTTCCTCAAATAACCATCCACCACCCCTTCTCTTCACTTTGAGTGAGTGAGTGAGTGCTGCTTATGTTGGGAATGCCCCCCCACCTCCTAGCCACAAGGTTCTAGTACTAATTTAGTTTTCAATCTTGACACACAAAAAAAGAAATTTCAATGGATATTGCAATATTGCCAACAATGTAAATTAATCCAATTTCTTTCCCCATCGGATACATCTTTTCAACAATGTAAAATCCATATGTAATTTGACAAATCATACAAATGACAATACATCTTTTAACAACAATAGACTTATGGATGAGGACAACCAAAAAAAAGTTCTACTTGTGTCACAAATCCTCAAAATTGAAAGAAGTATGGACATGATGGTTATGACATTGTGTTTCAAAAATATACAAATATTCCACATGTTTTGTATCAATGTTGCTTGAACGTTTAAAAATTGCCCTTCCAAGCTCCTCCTACAACACACACAAGGTTTGCAACAATTGGGAATCTCTCCTTTCACATTGGGGGAACTTCTCCCTTTCTTTTTCTTCAACAATAATTTAAACCCTTGTTAAAAGGAAAATTAAAATAAAAATATTGTTCCTTCACACTTGCAATAGATACATCCATACTTCTTCATATGATAGTTTTTGACCCAATAAGTCATACCTCCTCCATAATAAATAAAGGTATGACTTCATTCGGTATTCATCTTTAGTGTAACTCTTCATGAGTGTAACTCCTTTAGTTTGTGTTCCATGGTACAAGCTCATCTAAATGCCATACGATCTTCACAAAAGTCATGCAACCTTTTGTGTCATATTCTAGACTTCAATATATGCGTCTTTCTATTCTACTAAGTCCATGCAAGTCACTCCGATCATACCATGGCAACTTCAACATTTCTGTGTTGAATAATTTTGTTTCCTTCTAAAGATTCCATGTAACTACAACGCTCCAGAATATTCCAAAAGATTCTCCTTTTTAAAAAGAAATATAATTTTTTTTTAAATCAAAATTTCTGAAAATAATACAATTAGTGTCAAAGTTGCTATGGTACTGTGGTATCAACCCAAGGGATGGAACATGTACTGCAAAAATTTAAAAATTGTCTAAATGACGGGATTTGTTGAGAAATAGTCACTAGTTGGTGATGGTGGATTATTGCATATTTACTATGTTGTTGACGGAATTAGGGGCATTACGTGGGGGCGGGATTGGAATGGAGGAGGGAAAATGAAAATGGGTAATTTTTCACACCAATATCTACTAGGTAATGACCTTGTGTGTTTTGAGTCTTAACACTATGAAATCCTCAAAAGGGTCAAGTTGCTTGTGAGCAGTTAAGAGAACACTACAACACTTGTGTAGGACAATGGGATAGGACATAAATGGTCAGGAGCTAAAATATCACACAAAGAAACACATCCCACTTTGAAATTCAATGCACATAGCAGAGCAGGTTTCAATGATGGCAAGACCTAATTGCAATTTTGCACCACTTCTACAAGTGGGTTCTTACAACACCCAGGCCAATTCTTTATATATATATATATAATGAATTAAGGCTTCCCTATGTTCCGCACTATCACTAATGGTGTTGTCATTAGAAGTAACATTTATTCATTTACATTACATTATTGTTGCTCTTTTTTTTAAAAGAAATTAATTATTTCTCATCATTTAAAATATTATACTATTCATCTTTATTTGTTCACACATAGTTATTATAGTGCATGTTCTCTTATCCAAGTTTTCATTGCAAAATAGTGATTTTTATCTAAGATTTGGTTTGTGGTTCGAACCTAGTTCAATATGAACAGGATTTTAGCTATTTTGTATGCAAGGAGGCTGCTACTCTTCACAAACTGGCCATTTATTGGCCTTGCCAACCAAGGCAAGGATATTGTGTTGAGATTCATTATAGAGTATAGTAGTAGCTTATGGGATTTTGGCCCCCTAGGTAATAATAATAATAATAATAATAGGTCTATTTTTATTATATGAGGATTTTTGAAAGATGATGATATTTTGGCTTGTGTTGAAACTTGAGATATTAGTTATTATAGAATTATTATAATATCTTGAAGGATTTTGGTTTCTATTAGTGGATTTGTTTTTGCAAGATTATGTATATTTTTGCATGGTGAAATATTTTTGAATTTCCATAATTCTTCTTTTGCCTTTAAGATAACTTTTCAATGTAAATTCTTATAATATCTTCAAGGATTTTGGTTTCTATTAGTAGATTTTTTTTGCAAGATTATGTATATTTTTGCATGGTGAAATATTTTTGAATTTCCATAATTCTTCTTTTGCCTTTTAAGATAACATTTCAATGTAAATGGCAAGGCCCACAGTGTGACACACACCCCCCACTTGTTCTTCTTCCTAATCATTGCAACCAAACCCAGCCAGGGATTGTACAACAAGAAGAAGTCATTCTGCTTTTTCTAAGTACCAATTCTCAGTCCAAAGTGTGCAAATTGAGCTCCTCAGTCAGTCTGTAAGGGGATGTTCAGAGAGTCACATACAATACTTGTCACTCCAGGAGACTCCACCAGACAGATCTTGTGCCTCCCTTTTCCATGGTGTTAACTCTGATATGTTTCTGCAAACTGGAAACTTTCATGATTAGGGTTCAATTCCTTGTCATAACCGAGCCCAGAATTAGCCAAACCCAAACTCCAAAATGGATACGAAATGGCAGTGTATATGAAACCCACCCCTGCATAAGAAAACCCCACACACGAGCGTGCCCACACACACACACACACACACTTGAATCTATTTTCTATGTACACCCATATTTTTGGCTTGACAATTTTTGTTTTCTTTTTCTTTTTTTGGTTTTTTCTTGGTTTTTTTTTGGGACAAGGCAATTGGGAAATTTTTTGCAATGAAAAATTTGTTGGAAAATTTTGCTAAAATTTAGATATCACAAAATTGAAAAAATGAAACCCTGAATTGTACATATGTAGTTGACAACATTGTTTCCATTGTTCTTTCATGATCCCAATACTTATACCCATATTGTTTGACAAAAAAGTCATGTTTTTGCTTTATCACATATTCTTTGCCAGGTTTTGTGAGCCTCTAACATAGACTAACCATATTGATATGAAACCCAAGGCCTTGAAAAATGTGCAAAAAGGGTTCTCACTTCAAACATAATTTGTTACACCGTTTTTGTTAGCAAAAATTTGATCATATATTTGATTCTTTTAGTTCACCCATCTTGGGTTCCACCGCTTAAGCATGATATATATTTTATGTTCAGGCAATTATAGGGTGTTGTGAGTTTGGATAAATGAATACCAATATTTAATAAAACTTCTGGAAGGCATTCCTTTTTTTAAATAAAATAAGAATTTTAAAGCAACTATTTTGAAGTTTTATTGGATTTTTTTGCAGGTATATTTTATGATTCTTCTCTTTCCATGCAACCAAAATGTGGTCAAATTCATCAAAAGAATTCAAGAAATAACTCTAAGACCAAGGAAAATTTTATATTAAATTTTAAAATTTTGATGTATGGGTGTCATGGATGTCCTTGTCACGAACTGCCCAAGCTTGGAAAATGTAAATAAACAAAGCTAGAGGAAAGTTTAAAGTATAGATTTCAATTGAAAATCTAACAATTATGATTTATTCTTAATTTTTGGACCAACATTTTATTTTGGCAAAATTTTGCCAAATGGAAAAAATTTAAAAATCAAATCAAATTAAATTGGCAAATTTTTATTATTTTTTGAGTTTCTTAATTGCCAAGTTCATGGGGAAAAAAAAGGTCTAATTTATTTGTATAACTCCACCTACCATAGGACCTTTACAGTTTCAGTGGTAACTAAATTATTATTAGAAATGCCAAAATTTCTAGAAATTAATTACCTGTTTGAAATGTCAAAAAATATTTAAATTGTTATGGCTATGTCGACGACACTTTGGGAACTGGGCCAGTTTTATGTGGTGCCTAAATTCTCTATTCCATTGTTTGGGTTTTTTCTCTTTTTGCCATTATTAGGGTTTCATGATTGTAAATGTGATGTCTTACATAAGGTATATATATGTGGGCTACAATATGAAGTTTTCTGCTTTCCTCTCTGACCTATATAGCCAAATTTGGCTAAAGTCCTCTAGTGTATGATCGCCACTTAACCTACCTCACAAAATGGGTTTTCTTTTCCCTAAACCCTAAACCCTGGTGATGGATACCTGAGAAGCAATGCAGTATGCATGAATCCCAAAGAGGAAGAAGAAAGGAGGGGAAAAAAGCACAATCAAAAGCTGGTGGTACCAATTAGGAAATCCAAAAGCTGAGAGATGATGAGTCAATCAAAGGAATCAATCACTAAACAAAATGGTACAAGACATGTATGTCTTTAGAGACACTTGCATATGAAATGATCAGATCAGCTTCCTCTGTAATGGGTATCTGCAATATTATGATGCCCAATTTTTCCCAATTTTATGTATGAATTAGATTTGGATTTGGGTTTGTGTGGAAATCTCTTGTTTTTGCTGAACACAAAATTGTGGTTTTACAGAGGAGTCTTTTCACAGCTCCTTGAATATTTCACAAGCTCTTTGTGTAGCTCCTGGAGTATTTCACAATTTCTTGTGCTCCTTGATCTCCTCGTCAAGCTAGAGCTTCTTCTTCATGCTCATACGCTCTCCAAGGCTTAGAGTTTAGGGTTTCATGGAAAAGCACATTGCAGAGCTTCCCTTCTTCATGCTCATAATGCTCTCCAAGTCATAGCCTTCTTGGAAAATCTCAATGCAAAGCTTCTTTCTTCATGCTCATATGCTCTTCAAGGCTTAGAGTTTAGGGTTTCATGGAAAAGCACATTGCAGAGCTTCTCTTCTTCATACTCGTAATGATTTCCAAGTCATAGCTTTCTTGAAAGAGCTCAATGAAGAGCTTCTTCTTCTTCATGCTCATACGCTCTCCAAATCATAGCTTTTTATGGAAAAGCTCACAGCCTTCATGTTGGTATGATGGGTATGTCGTGTTTATGTTGAAACCCTAAAAAGAGGAGACCTCTACTTTCCTTCACACACCCAAGTAAATTTGCTGCTCTTTTGTTCTCTAGCTTCGTCACCATTGATGCAACACTCAAATCCTTTCCAGAAATTGTTAATTGGTTATTGCCAGGAGCAGCAAGCTCTTGTAGCACCAGCAGCAGGAAAAGGAATTTCACAAGTCCCTGTCATTTCCACTGTTTCTCTGCAATTGTGGAAGTTCACCAGAAGTTTTTGGATGTTAGTGTGGCAGAGGGCCCAGGCTTCAACAATCTTGCATGTGAGTCAGTCAAGAAGGACACAAGAATCTTAGGAGCAAGAATTTAATTTTGGCCGAGTTTGTTTTGAAGAGAATTTTTCCGAATCTGAGTTTATGTAGCTTCATCTTCTTCTTCTTCTTCTTCTTCTTCACTTCATTTGGCAGAACATGAAAAACTGAAGAGCAATGCTGCATCATGCGAGCTTCAATGTAGGTACCCACCTGGTTGTTTAGGCTTCAATGCACTCCTGGTTTAGGGTTTGGGGCTCTCAAGATTTTGATGAAGGAGCAAAGAGTATTCTTTGTGACTGAGGATGAGCTGTTTGTTTTCTCAGGAATCTCATCCCATGTTGTTTGTTGTTGCACTTTGATGTAAACGTGCCCAACTTTATTCCAAGGAAACAAAGAAGACAAGGTAAGAATGGACAAAAACAGAAGGCAAGAGCCAAGGAATGCACAGCATTCTAACAAGCCAAGGCACCAGGCACACATATCTTAAGATGGAAGTGGCCTGCATCATATCCTTTGTATCTTATCTTTTGCAGTATAATTCAAACCTATTCTCTAACCCACTGCCAAAGCAAAGCTTAAGATGGAAGTGGCCTGCACCTTTGTAAGGTAATTGAAACCCATGACTTCCGAGTGTAATTGAAACTTGCTGTCTTTGTAGTGTAACTGAATCCTGTTGTCTAAGGTAATAAGGTCTGAAAGGGGTTGATCTTTGGGGCCTTTGGATTGATGAGGAGATATCATTGATGGTGATGATGAAGAAACGGAAGAATGGAGATCCAGCATCCAACAAAGCAGCAAACGAGAACGAGAGAAAGAGAGAGAGAAAGCGAGAGAGAGCGCCACATGGTATAAAGAAGAGTAAACATGTAACCCTCTTGTCTGTCTGTCTGTCTGTCTGTCTGCAAAGGGGCTCAGGAAGGTAAGAGTTCCGTGGAGATGGCATCCGATCCGTAGCGGAGATCCTTGTGCATGACTGCAATCCAGCAGCCAGCGAGTTCGCCTTGACATGTGGAAACACTTGTGTTGGTCTCCCCAACATCTGTGTTTTGCTTCTCCTGACACTTGCCGTGGACACTTGTCTGTCATGCCCTTTTCGGGATCCCCACACCTTCTTTTCCATACAGAGCTTTCTCTTAATCCCCGCCGCCTCTGCTGCTGCGACTACACCCCACACACACGAACATATTCTTATACCAACCTTTGCCAACACCGTCGATCATGTACACTTCTTGCAGCAATTCAGCTCTCAGAGCAGCAGCACCGCACTTGAATTTTTCTTTCTCCACTACAATCTCTTTAACAGCCAACAACTTCTTCCATACTTCCTGCAGCAATCGTAGTAGTGCAGTTCTTGTCGTCGTCTCTAAAACAGCACCTGCAATTACAAGATCTGTAGCTCCTGTTCGTGCTGCTGCAAGCCTTGGAGATTCTGTATCTGTGAGTGCCTCGCGACCACCGCACCAGCTTCTTGAAGCTCGTTTTGCTTCTTCATTTCGGAGTAGCAGCTCGATTCCGCGTTCGAAGTTTGTTAGTTTGTGGTCTACGAGAAGAGGAGGAGCGTCGTCAGCTGCAATGGCACCACACGCAACTGCGTCCTCTGGTCTGGAGGCTTTCGGGAAGGCGAAATCCGGCTCTGGAAGTCCAAGCAAAGAGCGTGGAGATTGTAAGCTTTTTTCTGGATCTACAACAAAATAATTTGTAACTTCTTCCTGTGCAGGCAGGGCCGCCGCTCCAGCTGCTGAATTAAGAAGAATCGCGGCTGATGATCGAAACTACTGTTGCTGCGATCATTTGAAGAATCTTACTGTAGAACTCTGTGATGATGATCCGATTCTTTCTTTTTCCCAATTGCTGCATGCGGCGAACGATGATCTAAGAAACCGCAGCCTCGATTGATTTTGTTGCATCTTGTGATTACAGGTCCTTTCTCGCAGCGCATCTACATCGAGCTTGAAGGTACAAACGATTGTAAAGTTCTCGAACTTCCTTCGATTGCATCTTGTTGCGAGCAGCAAAGTAGTTCTCGAACGCCCTTCGATGGCATGTTGTTGCCAGCAACAAAGTCGAACTTCCTTAGATTGCAGCATGTTATTGCGAGCAACGAAGTTTGAGAACTTCCGATTGCATGTTGTTGCGAGCGCACATCGTTGTTGTTCGTGCAATTGCCCGGATCTATCTTGAACGTGTATAATGTATGTTTGCGTTCTTAGACTCCGCTTTCATTCTCGAAAGAGGACGAGAATGAGGAGGAGTTTAGTTTCTATTGGATTTATTCATTTCCCTGAATATCTTCAAGCTCTGATCATCACCAAGGTTTTTGTCTTTGGAGCTTGCAGAGAAGAAGCTGCCATACGAAGCTACTTATATCGAGGAGGGTGAGAACAAACCTGAATGGTACGAGCCTTTTCTCTCACAAACTATAGCTCCTCAGAAAGTACTCTTTGTACTCGTCTCTGTGATCCATCAGAAAATTGTGAAGTTGTCAGCATCGTCAGCGCTTGTGATTTGGAAAACATTGTGGTGCCATCTAAGAAGAGCTTGGTGGAGGAGAATATGGTGATAAGAGTTTGGCTGCTTTATTTCTCGCGGTTCTCTTATGATGACTGACTGACTGACTGACTGACACAGGTTCATCGAGAAGAACCCCAAAGGTTTGATGCCAGTGCTGCGAGATGGAGAGACTTGGATCCAAGATTCAGACAAGATTGCTGAGCATCTTGAGGAGAAGTATCCTCACGTTTCTCTCAAGACACCACCTCAATACAAACACATGTGAGTCGAAGGAGCTTCTTTGCATACCCCCCAGTACCTTTACAACAATCACACCATCTGAGCTTGACACTCTGCAGCAGCAACTTGTTGCACCACTATCTGAGCTCTTCATCTGGAACAGCAGCAGCCTGTTGCATCAACATCTGAGCTGTGAATCTGCAGCAATTTTTTTCTGTTTCAAAGGCACAATTACTTGCATTTTGTCTACGAAGCAGAGAGACTGACTCTTCTTGATCTGCATGTGGGGGAATTTCTTTGGTTTTGCAGTGGGTTGAACATTTTTCAGGCATTTACAAGCTACTTAAAGGTCAAGAACCCTGATGACAAATCAAAGGATGAGCTTTTGAAGGAACTTGCAGCACTGGACGAACATCTTCGTGCACATGTAAGACCAAGAAACGACAAAACACACCTTAAATTGCACATAGATTCCAGCTCACAAGAACTGATGGATTGATAGAGCTTTTTCAGATCAAATTGTGCATGTATTCCAAGCATGAACTCCAGTATATCATAAATTGATAGAGCTTTTTCTCACCAAATTGTGCATGTATTCCAGAGCATGAACTGCAGAGTATCATGGTTTGACAGAGCTTTTTTCCATCAAATTGCATATGGGATTTCAACATGATGGTAATCATATGTTGAATATGGAATTCTTCTGTATTAACTGTGAAACCCAAACAATTATTTGTGCCAGGGGCCATACATAGCTGGTGAGAAACCAACTGATTCAGATTATGCTCTCATTCCTAAGCTTCACCACCTGCGCATAGCTCTTGGGTATTACTATGACTTCCAAATCCCTGCCAAATTCACAGCTCTTCACAAGTACATTCATGTAAGTGTCATGAAACTTCACAATCTCCAAATTCAAATAAACTTTTATCATGTTACAGCTCAAATCTTTGATGGAAATGTGCAAAACTGTTTCTCAAATTGCTACTCTAAAACACACCAAAAAAAAAGAAAATTGAATTAGCTGTAATCTTTGCCATCTTTCATGCAAATACTCAAATATTCTCAAAAGTAATAGTCTTGATAATTCAATTACAATTTTTCATATTGTTATCATTTTTGGGTATTTGCCACATTGTTAAGATATTTGTATTGTGCGGATTAGGTAGACTCTTGGCTCTTAACTTGCTTCAGATGTGAAGAAACAGTTTTTGGTGGTTTTCTAAATGCTGTAAATACAATCGCATATGTTTTTGCAGTTGCTGGAGTCAAGGCCAAGCTTCCAAAACACCAATTCACCAGATGAATTGATTATTGAAGGCTGGCAAAAGAAATTTCAGTTACCAGGTCGCATGGTGCAACCCACTGCAGCTGCCTAAAAAATTTCTTTCCGGAGCTGCTGCACCCAAGGTCTTCATAATGATTTTGAACCTTTTGGATCTTGCAGCAGAGTTACAAAAGTAGTTTTTATTGTCAGTGAAAGACAGTAATGACTCTATGAGTGGGAGAAAAAACCTACCTGCAACTGCAAACTTTCAATAAGCTAAAAACTCTTTTGTAGTGAATTGAAACAAAGTGGAATTTTGTTGGGCATTCCACATGGAGGAAAAGTGTTTTTGTACAGGGAATTTGAAATTTTAATGTTATACCAAAAGTAAGTACATGTTTGTTATACAATGACTTGTCTAAATGCATAATTGCACCCAGAGTGAAAGGATGTTTTCTAATGCAAACATGGACGTTGATGGGATTTGACATATTATACTAACCATAGAGCTACTGATAAACATATTGAACTGCACCGGTTAAATTCACATTCTTTGGGGCAAAGTCACATACCTCTATTGGTGAAGAAGATTGCAAGAATACCTTTTCAGCTATAACTCACAAACAAAATGCTGTTCTTGTAAAGGCAAGCTTGATCAACAAACAAACATAATCAACCAACCTTGCTAGGATGACAAATTTCATGCATGGCTGAAAGGTAAACTAGCAAATCTGACTTTGTAAGAGCATCTGTTCCTTGCACCTGTTCTGTAAACCAGTGTATTGTCCAAGCAAGCAGTACCAAATTCCCACTCGGTAACACATACTATTTTGTGTACATTTTAGAATATTCCCAAATGCAGAACTGCAAAAGCACATTCGTTCATATTTTGCATTATCCCAAAAACTCTGCTATGATTCTACATACTAGTTTGCTGCAAGGAGAAATCAAAACAGTTCCTACCTGAAGGCAAAATTTGAGAGGAAGCCACAATAAACATCTTCCCCCAGTCTTGCAGCCATTTCCAAGGTAAAATCCAGCTTCTCCCAAGTCTTGAGATCAACTACCGTGGCCATTTCAATTGATAATGAATTGGTTGTACACAGTGCAGACCAATCCAGAGGGGATGATCTCATGATCCAGCCTAGAAGAGAATCTTGAAGGTGAAAGCAGTGATAGTAATACACAGTTGATGCAGAGGAATTGATTGCACACAGTGCAGACCAATCCAGAGAGGATGATCTCATGATCCAGCCTAGAAGAGAATCTTGAAGATGAAAGCAGTGACACTAATGCACAGTTACTTCGATCCAGAGGGATTGGTTGTACACAGTGCAGACCAATCCAGAGGGGATGATCTCATGATCCAGCCTAGAAGAAAATCTCGAAGGTGAAAGCAGTGACAGTCATGCACAGTTACTTCAATCCAGAGGGAATAATTTGTAAGGAAAAGCAGCCAACAGTAATGCACAGCTGCTTGATTGTTCATACTGAAGAAACAAGACTAAAACTCTCTGAAAGCAAATGAGACAATGCAAACCCTAATCCACTGCACCCCAACACTCTGTTACATACCATGTTGAACACAAATGAAGCTACAGTTTCATAAGGAGGATAACACCAGCCAAACAAAGAAAAAACCTTGAGGTAACAAAACTACAATTAAGAATACAAAAGCACCGGTTACAGAGAAAATTTCATTGATCTTCAGAAGTCAACATCCAGTGATAACAATCACCTCAAATCCTTTGTCATTTTTGCAGTTATCTGAAAAACCAGGAAAACCTTCAAGATATATTGCTAAAAATGTTCCCAAGTTTGTCAGAAATTTGCAGTGCTAATTAGCAGTCTACCATGTAAAAACTTGCAAGGTTTTCGAGATTCACATTTTCCCCGACCAGAACCCTTGCAACAGGTAGGTATACACACAAGAGCAGAAGCTTTTTTTCCAACAAGTAGATGCCTGAACCTTGCAACAGGTAATACCTATACACAGAAGCCTGGAAGCTTTTTCCAAGTAGAGTAGAGATGCCTGTTTTGTTTTAAGCTTCACCTGATGCACTCTCAAGCTCTTTTCGAAGCTGCACAGAGAAGTCATCAGTTACATCGTCATCATCCCAGTCATCCTCCCACTGCTGCAGTGCATCCTTGCCATCCTCCTCCTTGTCATCCCAATCTGCTACAACCGCCAACCCCCCAATTCCAGCGGCTTGATTAGAACTGTGCAGAAGCAGCAGCAGCAGCAGCGAAGGACACCACTGAAAGCAACTAAATACATATATAAACAAAAGAACCTCAGTGAGAAATGGTGTTCTTTACATAGGTTTTTCTTCCCTAGTAGACATGAGAAATGAGGAAGTGGAGAAAACAACCACCTTCGTTTTCAAACTCCTCGAACTCATCATCGTCTTCAAAGACGTCGAGCTTTGGATCTTCTGTGGCATCTTTGGGAGCAGTCTCCGTAGTATTTGCCATGGCTTATACAAGCTTGACACGCTCTATCTCGCGTGTGTCGTCTCTCGATGTGCGTTTCTCGCTCGACCGCTCGCTCTTTCTCGCTCGTTCTCGTCTCTAGATGTGCTCTCCTATTCTCTTCGAAATCCTAATATTCGCTTGAAACCCTAACAAACGCTCCACCTCTCTGAGAGTTATCCTTCTTGAAACCCTAAAGGCGGTTTCTCAGGTTGCTCTTCCTTCAGAATGCCATCTGCAATGGTGTCAGAGCAAATTTACTACGAGTTCACGAATCTGACTCTTCTGTCTCTCCTGACTCTTTCAAATCTTCTCAAGACTGCACATCTCCGCATCATCTTTTTCTTTTTTCCCCCCCCTTTCTATGGTTCCATAAGAGATTCTTTCACCTGCAGACAACAAGAAGATCCTGATCCAAGCAAAGGCTCTCCTCTCTCTCTCTCTCTCTCTCTCTCTCTCTCTTTACTACTGCATTTAGAGCCTTTATTTTTTTGATTGTCTAATCTAACAAAACCTCTCAGAGCCTTTGCAAAGTAAAAGAACTCAATTGAGAATTGTTCTTCATGATCCATCTTCTGCAGTAGAAATGCAAAGGAAAAGTCTTAACACTTGTGTATTAGTGTTGTTGTCATCCTTCCCTTAAGATCTTCACACACAATAAGTGATTCATTCCTCACCAAGAAAGCAGCTTTCCTTCGATGTCCTTCAAGCAGGGCAGCTAGACTTTTGTTTGCTTTGCTGTGTGTTGAGAGTGAACCATGCCAAAGCCACATATGTGTTTGTTGAGTGAGCCATGCAAGTACATCAGAAACTCCAGCCATCGTACTTTTAACATGTTTTCTACCCCAGGATTACAATATTTTCTCAATGTGGACCACAAAAGTTGAGGATCAATGGTACATATGTTCAGTGACCTTCAACAGCAACAAAATGTGAACTCAAGCAATTGTCTGTGCCATGATTTTTCCTGTTTCTGCATTGCAACAGGTTTAGGGTTTGCAGAGGGGTTGCCAGCAAATCATTCTTAGCTTCAGTTTGCGCATTTCATGCAAACAATCTGGAAGGTTTCAACAATTCAATGAACATGATACCAAAGAATTCCACTGCAGAAATGCTATCTGTGTGAATCTCCAGATTCAGGAATCAAAGAAGAGTGTGTCAACATGTTAAGAAGAACTAACAAATGATGATCACCTTTGACACTCGCAGCATGCACCTCCTTCCTCAGGTTCTCACAAATCTCCAAGAAGGCTTACACAATTATTGTGGAGTGGAAGATTTGTGTTTGATAACAGCTGCTTGTTGCAACTGTTCAGCAAGACTAGCCATAGCTCAGTTGTCAGATGTTTACCTGGTGTAGACACTACACATAGCTACTAGGTATGAACTGAAGACTATTGTACCTGATCTTCAAGGCTGAGGAGCTTGGTCTTGGAAGGTTGCCAGGAGCTTCCCCAAAAAGTCTGCATAACCAATTTGGGTGGGTGTAAACAAGTTCGAAGCAGTATGTGCAAACCTTGGTAGTCCTAAAATATTGTGATTGTGGATTTTTGAAGGTGATGGGAATAGGTGAAAGGTCTGACTTTTCTGCTATCGCCAGCCCAGGACATTGTCCAGCAAAGCAACAACCGCTATAGCCAAAGGATACACAGCTAGCACAGGCAATGCAATCCAGCTTGGAAATGTGGTACGTGATGCTGCCATAAAGCCAACTGCAAATGTGCTTGCAATTATCACTGTTACCTGCACACCCAATAATACCAAAATCATGTTGAGTAAAAGTGTGCTTGAGATGTCTTATTGAAGAAATCAGAAAACTGGCTGTTAAAACACATTGAAGTCTCAGTACAGTCAGATGATTAAAGCTTCTTTACAAAATTTGTGAAAGAAACAAATTTTCTCACAATTTTTGCATGATGAGAATGGTTTCAATTACAGTTACAACAGAGGTCTGCTGACAATGCAAAGGGAAAAAACTGATGCAGGCCGTAGTGAACTCCAAGGTGCAGGATAGTGATTGGTTAGCAACTCCTGTGTATGATGAGCAGAGATTTTTCCTTTCTTTACCTCACTAGAGAAGTCCCAAGTTAGATCACGCAAGTACACCAGTGCCAAGAAGATTGCCAGACACCTGCACACGGCTCCATAACAAAAACAAAGCATCACCATTCACCTGTAATAGTCCTCTGTTTATGTCTCAATATTTTGATGAGATCCAAGAGCAAAAGGGAGTACAACAATCATGATCCCTTTTTCTGTGTTCAAGCCTGGAAGGATAGTACCAGCTTTAGCAAAATGTTCATCAGCCAGGGTTGTATGCAGAATTTTTATTTTGTTGGGTATTTCACAGAGGTCATTTCCATTCACTAGGTGATGATCAACTGATTGGTATTGCTGAGTTTCACACCAACAGCAAGGCATGAGGACACTTGGGGGAGGAGCACATACAGTGTATTATTCATGGTAATGGCACCATAGATTTGAGAGAAGGTGAGGGAAATGTTGCGCTTACGCCGCTTTCTTGCAAATATAATGCTTGAGAGCAACTCGCTTGCATTTGATGCAAATGGAGTCACCACAAAAGCTACAAAGAATGGGGGAATCCCAGAAGCCTTAGAAAATGCCCCAATGCTATCCACCATCGGGTCTGCAAACACAGCTGCTGTCCCTGCCCCCACTAATAGAAGAATTGCTGCTTGCTTATAGATATTAACTGTGTCTACTTTTCCAGAAACTTCTGTCTCCTTGACCTCAAGTTCCTTTGCTGTTAAACCAGCCTCACTCTCCAAAAGCTCCACCACCTGCATAGAATATCAGCTTTGTTGTCCTTTGATACCGCAAGTCCTTTACTATGAGTGTAATCATATATAGAAAATGCCAAGGGAGATTCAGCAACTTACAGCTTTTGCTTCATCAAACTTGGCAGCCCAAAATGCAGGGCTGCCACTAATGTCCAATGAGCTTGTTTGTGCCACTTGGTCTGAGCGTTTTCTGGCTTCAGCCACATGCTGTGCCCACTTATTAATGCCCATCACAAACTCATGCTCTGATAGTGTACCATCCTCATTGCGGTCAAATTCACGAAGCCATGTCTCTACTTGAGTTTCTGCAGGGACACACCTGTGTCCACCCCCACAGCTCTTGCACAATCATCAAGATTCCCTTATTGATATCAGTGTTACAAATTACTCTGCTAGAAGCAAGATACAACCCTCGCTTACGGGCTTACAGGCATTAGATATCCTGTAGAGGTAATATGCATGTTGCAATAGTGTTCCCATAGGTATCTGGGAGACCAGAATGGCATGGAGGCGATCAATGCTTGAATAGGTAGGATAGTCTCACTAAGATTTCGCTCCTTTAACGGCAGGCATATCATGCTGTGATTTCCCCCATTCCATGCTACAACATTGGGTTCAAGTCATGAAGGAGGTGTTTCCACGAATCTTTCCACCAACCATTCTGACCTAACTTATCGTGGTGAATAGTATGAGAGCATTTCCATTTCCTTGCAACTTTTTCTCAACATTACATTGGAGTTTAAGTGGCAGAAAAGGTGGCAGGCATGACAATCACTAAGCAGCAGTCTAATTCCTTTGACAGCCAATCGAGGTTAAAAAAAACAATTGAAGTGCTTTGACTGGCATTTGTCAATCTGTCAGGTTTGCACCATTCTAGTCAGTGGACCCACCCACCCACCAGAAGAGTGGGCAACCATCCTAGAATAGTCGGTCAATGGACCCACTATTCACATGCAAACCCCAATATGTGAAGAAGAAAATAACGAACTGCTTACCCTGCCTCTTCAAGGCCGATGCCAACAATGAGACCCCGCAGCTCATCTTGCCCAATCTTTCCATCCTTATTCTTATCAAAAGTTGAGAATAGGGTCTTTACTACCTCTAGCGATCGTCCTTGCCCTTCATCCTGTGTCCAGGGTCAAGCATGTTTTCAGAAACAAAGGTACAGTGATCTTCTCAGATGGAAAAAACTATACAAAATGTTGGATCAGGAAACAAATCTGCTCTCATATGAAAATTCAGGTCCATTTCCCAAAGTAACAAGCAGTGTTATGAGGAGAGGTAGTTAATAGTACAGAATTTGGGTGATTGTGAAAACCTGCAAAAGGAGCACAGGACGGGACTTGGGATGAGCACTTGGTCCATTGGAGAAAGTAGAGATGCGCTGCAGTGCACGAGATCTGAAAAACTGCACGCGGGCCTCCTCTATCCTTTTCCTCTGTAACCATGGTGATGCAACCTGCAACTCAAAACCTACCACCATTAGACACACCATCTGCATTATTTATTGAGTTCTTCCTCTCAGGAAGAGACTATGGAACAATTGCAGAATTCATTTGGTCCCACATTTTCAGGCATGTCCATCAGGTACTACTGTGTAAATTGTGAGTTCATTTTTCAGGGAAATCCGTGGAACTTTTTTTCCTATTTTTAAGTGTTGCTGGTTTGAACTTGGCATCAGGGGAGGGGCAGAGCCATAAAGCAACAAGCTGCTTCTTGATGACTAAAAGGAGGAAACTTGCAACCAGAAATCAAAAAAAATTGTACATGAAGAATGCTCAAAATACTAGGATGATCTTGTCTCATCTTTGTAAAAGCAAATTTTGCAATCAAATTTGGACTCAGGATTACTTGGTAAGTGCTGTACGCCAATAGACCAAGAAAGGCAACAATGCAGCCTGCTATATCAGCATGTGAGCCATCTAGAAGACGACCTGGGAGCAGTGGTAATTGAACAACTAGAAACGGAAATGTTGAAGCCATCATTATATATGCACCCACTCTGCTCCCAGCACCAACACCCCCCACCCCCCCCAACATGAACCATCAAGCTCTTTGTCTACTATGTCACTCTTTGTATTTATTAGAGACCCCATAAGTTTGGAGGGTATTGTTTTGCCACCTAAAATACCATTTTTTTCTCAGATAAACATTTTTCAAGATTTCTTGGGGCATAAACTATTTTCTTCTAAGTGTTTATTAAAATTTTGATCCAAAGTAAAATAAACTAGTACCCTTATTTTGAACTGCCATCATTCTATAGAAGCAAGCCAGGAATGGGTTATCTGTCCACCCATTCCTTTTTACGACCAAGGAGGTTGGGAGGGATGGAATATGTTTGTAAGAAGGAAGGAGTAGGTCTGTAGGTAGGTACATAGTAGAGGGAAAGGTTAGGTTTGTAGGCAGATATGAAGGTTCAGAAAGACACACACCATTCATTTTATTACCTATATAGATGTAAGTGACCAACCCATGGTGGAGTAAGTCTGTAGGAGTATGTAGTATGTACCTGGTTTGCTCATCAGTGGTGACTCCAGTGCCAAGGAGGTTGAGGCCACGAGTTAGAGTGCCATCTTGGGCAGTAGCATTGGGACCTGACAAATCGCAGCGGCCTGCTAGAAGAGAACCAGCCCAGGCAATGGTGAGAAGCATCACAGAGGAGCCTGCTAGCACCCCAACACCCACCAGAACCTCCTCTTGTGCCTGCACCACACCACCCTCTTCCCCCATTCATTGCTCCGGAATGCATTCAATCATGTGGATTCTTGGCTTGCAAGTTTTGTGTTCCAAGTATGAAAACAGTTTTTTGTCTTTTTTGTTGAGTAATGAGAGCAAAATGAAAGACCAGTAATGGGAAAAAGTTAGGGTTTAGGGTTAAGGTTATAGAACCTGTTCAGGTGTTCCACCAAACCCTGATACGAGAATTAGAATTGAGTCTGGAAATGCTCCCAAAATGGGCAAAACTAATCCTCCAATTAATCCTGGATTCATCACCTGCACAAATCCCAGAGACAAGGAAACAGCACATGAGATCCCACCCATTGTGCTTCACTCAGTTAATGAATAGAACTTCTAGTACTACAACTCAAAACATCACAGTCAAATTCGAGAAACCCAATTATGTATGCAAACAAAAGTCTCAGATCTCACTGGATTATTACACATAACTATCTCTTGCTGAACTCAGTCTACATGAAAGTGTCTTGTTACAATCCTCTCAGTCATCACACTCCAGGTGGAGCTCAATCTGCACCTCAGAAGCTAGAATCCAAAAGCAAAAATTGTTATGGCAGTCAATAGATCTTACCTCCAAGAGAAGCTCACTTCCATTAGATATGAATTGGGCTGCTTTGAAAAGCAAGAATCCATACGCCAGCATTAAACTCAAATTACCACCCACACTCACTGAACATGGCAGAAACCCATATGTCTCCTGACATACCTGTGCACTACCACTGCCTATCTGGAATAGCTTCTGTCCAATAAACCCGCTTGAAGCCATCAGTTCAAATGATGGTGTGTATGAATCCATCACTAAGATTCTTCTTCTGTCAGATTCAATGGATTGTTCTGCAAATGCTGCATTTTGACCTAAAATGGTACCCTTGATTTCACCAGTCTGGAGTTGAGCTTGAGCATCCATGCTGAATCCAGGGTAACAGCAATTGAAAGAAAGGACAAAGGATAAGAAGCTAATAAGAAGTGATTTTGGAAATACAGAAAAACATGCCTCCTGTGCCCCACCACAAGTAATATCACATCTCTCTTGAGCTTTCTGCCAAATGCCCAAAATGCAAATTCCAATTGACTCCAAAACATCAAATGAACATGAATACAACAACTCCTTGCTGGGCTTCGTGCTGTCAGCTTCAATTTGCCTCTCTTTAATTACCGGTCCAAGAAACTGTTGACACAATGTCCTTCTGTTTATGTTAGGTTTAGGTTTACATGGTTCCTGCTCCTGCACATTGCACACAAAGAAGGATCAGAAGGCGGGGTTCAGAACCATGGTTATCATCATCAAAATCCTTGAGAAGCAATGTGGATCACATGTGGAATTCTCACAACAAAATGATGCACAAAAATGTATGATACAAGGCAATTGTACAATACAAACAATAGAAATCTAGGTTTCGGAACACACAACACCATTTCTTCAGATGCTCACTAACTTCCCCACCAACTCACAATCTCTGTCATTAATTTAAAAAATGCACATTCTTGTCAGGTCAATTGCGATGCCCACATTGCAATAATTATATGAGTGAAGATTTTTCAATTGTCAAGGTGGCACTTACATCCAGGTTGCTGCGATCTGTAATGAGATCCACCAATTGTACACATCTGTCTCCTACTCTCCATCCACCATGTCTGCCCCCAAATTAGCAAGGACACAACAGCACTTGTATAGCTTTGTCTTGAATCACAAAAGTGTATCAACATCAATGATATCTGCTAGAAAAAAATTTCCTGAACACAATTTGATCTTACAAGAAAGATTTCTTGATGACCCAAAAAGAATTTCTTTCCATTCAATTTCTCACAAGCTTTGAGAGAGAGACACAGAGAGAGAGTAGCTAACCTGTGACAAGAAATACATGTGGGTGGGGGTGGTTGACATGTCTTGATCATCCCGAGAGTAAGGAATCGATGTCTACAGCCATAAGCTTGCTGCTGCTTGCTGCTGCTGAAGCTACATTGCCTGAATCCAAGTTGAGTTCCAGCTTTGAATCTTGTTGTGGGTGCGACCACCCAAGTGCACAAACATGATCTTGGTATCACTTGGGTCATTACATGAAGCTCTACCATCACTCACAATCTCCCCAAAATACACACCAAAAAAAACCTCTCTCTTCCTCCTCCTCCTCTTCTTCTTCTTCTTCTTCAGTGCTCCTGCCACAATGCGAGGAGTGTCTTCTGTCTCACAAGGATATGGCGCTTCGCTTTTGCTCTCTCGAACTGTCCTTGCAAATGGGAAAGATAATGCCTTTGTGATTTCGGACAGAATGCATCCAAACTTAATGGATGAAACCCCACCCACTTCATCTGAGCTTCATCTCCCCGCAAGAAATCTGGAGCTTGCAATACCCACCACAATTCAGTCATCCACGCATCTGGAGGTTCTCACAACCGGATAAGTTTTCATCCACCTATGTACCTGCAGGCCATTCTCATATAACCAGAAAATTAGGTTTCATCCACCCATTTGAGGGCTCTCATATCAATTGGATAAGTTTCATCCACCCAGCTGAGGGTTCTCATTACTAAACTGGATTTTTTCATCCATCCATCTGAAGGTTCTCATAAATGGATTAAAAAATTCATTCACCTACCTGGATGTTCTCATTTTAACTAGATAAATTTTCATCCACTTATTTGAAGGATCTCATAATTGGATAAGTTTCATCCATGTGGGACCCTACCTTTATGGCACTATTCATTCACTTCTCCTTCCTTTGGCCATAGTAGTTACATTTAGACATTGTCTTACCTTATAGCATCTTGTTTTTCATGATTTTGGATGGTGAGGGGAAAACAATTAATCCAATTCCCCAATTCCTTGGATGCGATAAACATTAACACCTAAACAAGGGGTGTGTTATACTATGGCCTTGCCATTTACATTAACATGTATCTTAAAGGCAAAAGAAGAATTATGGAAATTCAAATATTTCACCATGCAAAAATATAATCTTCAAAAAAATCCTCTAAAAGAAACCAAAATCCTTCAAGATATCATAACTCTATAACTAATAATCTCAAGTTTCAACACAAGCCAAAATATCATCTTTCAAAAATCTTCATATAAAAATAGACCTATTACCTAAGGAACAAAATCCCTTAAGCTATTATACTCTATAATGAATCTAAACACAATATCCTTGCCTTGGTAGGCTGGCAAGGCCAACAAATGGCACCCACTATTGGAAATCATCTAAATGTTTTGCTTTCAACACAACGAATAACAAGTTTATTGTATGATACCTAACTCTCCTTGTGAAGATGAAAGAAGAGACACATCGAGAAAAGAGCATGAAAGCAAACAAGGGTTAGATAGCTTAAGTGGATCATCAAATTCGTCATGATACTTCAACTCTAAAGCCACTAAACACGTAACAAACAATAGTGACTTATTGGTATGTATCCTTAGAAGAATCCTCCCAAAAGACAATCATAGCTATTGTTAGATATGAGAGTCATAATGTTTTGGGAGAAGGAACCATGAATAAAGAGTATCTCAAAAGTTTTGTATGTTTTCATCAAGAAATTTTGTTCTATGTAAGATCAATCATAGATGTGGATTCATTGTTTGGAAAGAATTTCAAAACATGAAATCTAGTTAGATGGCCTTAAGAAGAATGAGAGTGGAAGGAAAGGGTTTTATATAGACTTGAAGTGGACACTCTACCCAAATATGAAGTCAATGTCATTGTAGGAAACCTTCAAAATCCTAAGGCCAAAAAACCCATATTTTAATTTTCATGAAAGAACTAGATTTAATTAATTTAAGAATGTTTGGAACTAAAGCATATATTCAGGTCTCTAACCTATAAGGAAAGTTGGGGGATAGATCAAACCTAGGAATTTTAGTTGGAATAAATGGAGTAAGTTATGACCTATAGATATTACTTACAAAACAAGAAAATTGGAGGAGGAACAAATCTCCAATAAACTTGTATGAGCTATTAAAAGGAAAACTCTTGAGGAGATAGTTTTTCTCACACAAAACAATTGAATTGATAGTGAAAACAATCTTGTTGCAAATTCCTGAAGAGATATTTTTTCTCACACAAAACAATTGAATTGATGGTGAGAACAATCTTGTTGCAAAAAAGTTATTTACCAAAAAAATGTATTTAGTTAATTTTGGACTTTTGAAAAGTTCATAATTAACAAATGACCATTTTGAGATTGGAAATTTGGAGAGAAACTTTGATTTGGGGATCATTGTATGATGTAACAATATGTTGATAATGCTTTGTTTCACTAAGTGATCCAACAAATAGATGATTCCATTGTTTTGCTCCAAATTCAATAGAAATTTTGATTATAACCACCAGTTAGAAAAGCTTACAATTAACAATTGAATTCATAATTAACTAAATACATGATAAAATAGCCAATTTTTACCAAAATAAGTGAAATATAACTCTTATGAAAAACTGTTGAATTTGGAAGGTTACCAATTTGCAACCATAGGTTGGGAACCTAATCACCTTGGCCTCCTTTGAAAAACCTTTTAAAAAATAATGTTCCATACCCAAGAATTTATAGCAATAATTGCAAGCTAGCCCATGAACCACCTTTTACATTACAAAGGACTTTTTTTTTTATCAAGTGTACTTTATTCAAATCCCACAAATGTATGATAAAATCATTAAGATAATAATGAACTTTTGAAGTTGAATGTATGGACTAAAGCACATTTATTTAAATACATTTTTCATTGTCATTTCAATTCAAAATCTTATACATGGACTTCATATATGATGCATGATAGAAAAACAAACATGAATTCAAAAAAAATACAACAAAATTTATGGACTTTTGAATGACCATATTTGGACCTTATTTATAAAAATCAAATTATTTTGATCAATTTTTTGGGTTGATTGATGTTCTTTTTTTCCTTAACATGTACATGTTAAAGAAATGCATAGTTGGAATATTGCTCACAAAAGAAATATCAATTCATTAATCATCACATATAATCACAACTTAACAAATAACACCATACTATGCTATCATTTTAGCACTACAAAATGGACTTATATGGAGTGTATTATCCACCACATGAATTGCCCTACCTTGCAATCACTCATAGAAGAATAAATTGTTGGGGAATTAACATGGGATTATTTATAATGGAACTTGACATGGGATTTTGGGGCTTTGACATTATCTTCTAAACCAAACTTGAAGTAAATTTTTTAAGATTAATTGATTAGAAGTGTGTTGTAGAGTTTAATATCTTATAAGGTCCATGATGGACATAAAATGGAATAATTTTAAAAATATTCTAAAAAATATTTTTGTATTATCAACATGAAGAATAGTTGGAAATCAATGATTTCTTTCAATAAAATCTAAGGCACAATGAACATCTAAAATTTTCCCTATTCAAACATATTATAGTTTCAAAAAAAATAAGTGAGTGAAGCACCAAAAAACTCCACATTGATATCAACCATTTTAATGAGAAAAAAAAAACCATAAATCAAGGCAATTGAATAATTTTGGAATAAATTATATTATGCAATATATGAATATGAAGATAAGCATTATAATTGTGAGAAGGGCAAGTAAGGGTTTGCCAAATGTGTGGAATCATGTTAGAACTATGGACTAATAATGTTCAATTTTTACAACCAAGTCCAAATTCAAGTTTAAGTTTCATTTTAAGAACCAAACATATCAAGTTTATATGGGTCAAGACCCAACATAGTAGACTTGACCCAAGGTCAAGACCTTAGTTCAAGAATTAAACCCAAACCCAACCCAAGGAAAACTAGGGTTAGCTAGACCCAACCCTAGACCCAACCCATGGGTCTTGTGCAAGGTCTAAGTTTTAGGTAAGGTTTTAGGGAGAATTTAAATAATGTCTTAAGTCTAGGTGTTAAGACCCTAAAATCCACAATTAGCTTTCAACCCATACTCAACAAGTCTTATAAATCCTAAAACCATTGAATTGGGAAATTAACAATCTAAATTTTTTTACCTAGCCTTAAAACTGACATGTTTTATTTTTTGATTTTTTTTACTAAACCAAAAACCAACGGGTTTGCATTTCAAAAAAAATTTAAAACTAAACCCTATGGTTCTCACAAAATTTAAAATTGATAACATTGGTATGGACTTTACACATGTACCAAATATGGTCCATTGCACCATGCCAAAACATGTGAACAATAATAAATCACTTAAACAAAAGAAAACAAAACCATGAATTGAGAACTTTAACTAGTTTGAGGATGAGCAAAAACATGAATGAAAGGAAATCATGGGTTTTTGGGAACTTGTGGATTTTAATGATTCACCAAGTGGAAAAAAATGAAGCCATGAAATGATGATTTTTAATAGACAAAAATTGTAATTAAAAATGATAAAAAAATTATAACATGTGAAACACTTATGACACAAAAAAATTCTTCAAAGCAACAACATCAATGCCTCATAAAGACCTTTCATCGCATAATGTTATAAAACAAATAGTAATTATCTAGCAATAAAATGGATTGAAATAACATATTGAAATGTGATGTAACTAATTAATTTTGTGAAATGATTTGCAAGTAATTTTACAAAGTCCTCCTACAAGTTTTCTTGGGAACAATCTATTGCAACCATAGTATGTATCTTCGTCATGGTGTTGAAATATTGAAATTTTGAAAAAAAAAAATTTGTCTGATTAACAATCAACTTCCTACACCACAACCTTTAAATTGGACCATGTTTACTTCTTCATCTACTTTAAGGTGAAAGCATGATCAAATGAACATTTGGTTACCTTGCCAATTTACTTGAGAAATTAAAAAAAAAATGACAACATTAAAAAAATCATAAAATTATTATACATTACTTGGTGTCTTTACTTCCCAAAGGCAACACTAATTTATTAACAAAAGAAAGTGTGTGAATAAAAATATGGGGTGCAATATATTGGTTTTTACGTCAAAATTATAAGTTAATTAGTTTTAAAATAAGGTACATTTTATTCAAATATTTAATTTAATTATAATGTAGGGTATGTAATAATCTGAAATAATGGACTATAATTAATATATGGTGGCTTTAATATGTATATATTAAAAAATTAGATAATAATAGGGTGATAAAAAATAGGTTGAACAATTATCTAATACCCCCCTTAAAAATGATTGTTTGATGCGCATAAATCCCAAACTTTACATTAAATGTCTCCCCCAAACTTTACTTGAATAAATTTTCAATGATAATTTTTCACTAATATGCACTAATTTTAAACTCTACATTATAAAAACAGGTTTTCAATAGGTTTTTAAAATACAAGTAGATTTTGAAGTTTATTTTTTGCATTGTGGATTTAAAGTGAGTTAGTGCTATCTATATGTTCCAACAAGTAAAAAATAAAATAAAGCTTTTATGGGGAATAATTTATTTAGTTAATTCCAGATTTTTGAAAAGTCCATAATTAACAAATGACCATTTGGGATTAGAAAAGTTGGAGAAAAAAATGATTTGGGGCCACCATATAATGTAGTAATATATATTAATAAATTTTTGTCTTATTAGATGATCCAACAAATAGACAATTCCATTGTTTTGCTTCAAATTCAATAGAAAACTTGATTATAACCACCAAGTTACAAAAAAATTAAATGAATAGTTTAGTCCATGATTGATTAAATACATGTTGGATGTCAATAGTATAATTATCTATATATTCTAAATTAGTATAAATACATTTCATTGAACATTTTGTGTTAAAGGATCCTTGACCACAAATTTACCATCTAGCAAATGGGGAATTTTTTTATCTACTTTCAAACTTTATTTGCTCCTAATTTTTTCTATAAATAACATCGAATTATAAATGTAAAAGAGGGGGGAAAGGGTTTTCTATATCATATTTCCACCCATTTTGATGTTATTTTATTTTATTCATATGCATCATAAAGATAACAACTAATTTTTATTTTTATTTTTCACTTTACCATGTTTGCACCTTTCAACTATCAAGTTGTTGTAATTACTCCAAGATTATCATAAACATCTTCAAGTGCATAAAATTATGCAATATTACACATGCACAAATTCGAAAGCATAATTTTGCATGCTGTCCTTTTGTCATAATTTGTGTGAAATCCTCTAAAGCTTTTTAAACCTTCCCTTCAACATTCCAAAGGGCACATTAAATGATGACATGTTCTAGGAACCTATCTAAACATTTAAAAAGTTGTTACCAAAGCAAAACTAGTAAGGAAATGTCACAACAATTTATTTTTATTTTTTTCAAATCTAGTGATTTTTCCCTCCAAAAAAAATCAAATATTCTATTTTCATATTTATTTTTCACGTTTGTGCAAATTTTCAAACAAAATAAAAAGATTTGTCATCACATGTGTATTTGAATGTTTTCAATCACATTATCACATTTTGAAATAATTACATGAATTTTGTGTATGATGAGTGCCATAACCATTTTTGAAGAAAGTTGTTTCATATTTAGTTTTGTGAATTATGGATTTGTGACAAAGTCATTTGGGACTAGGTGCACATTTGAGCAGGTGGCAAAGAAAAAAAAAATGTCAAAAGATGAATGTGAATTTTCTTACAACCAATATAAGATGAATCATCTAATCTAGCTTCTAAGGGGCAAAATCCCTTGAAGCTACTATACTTTATAATGATTTTCAACACAATATCCCTACCTTAGAAGGCAAGGCCAATAAACATTCATCATGTAGGACTTGAAGTCTACATAACACAAAGGTTGACACCCAATTCTTATAACTTTTTCTACAACAACTTGTAAGTATTATACAATTGACACAATTACATTACAAATTATGCTTGAAATTTAGATAAAACATGCATTTAAGCACATAAACAATTAGGAACAAAGGTTTTGGTAAGGAGAGGATCAAATCTTAATTATTAATTGGGTTGTTTGTCTGTCTGTGACATGACAATTCTGCTTTTTCATTCTATGGCAGAACCGGCCTCTGCATTTTCTATGGCAGAACCGGCTTGCGAGTTGTGGTGGCGGAGAGACACACGCCAGTCATCGATTGTGTCGTCACCACCGACACTCTGAGCTTCCTCTACTTGGTGGCAGGACCCGCAGGTGGCGGAAAGACACACGCCAGCCATAAATTTTATATATATATATATATAATTGAGCCCAAACAAGCCTACCCTGATCTAACGGTTCTTTGCCGGTTCTTTGATGGAATTTCCTCGGTTCTTTGACCTTCCATCCCTTCAAAACTCAAAACCAAAGGGCATAATTCATTCTGAGAGTTTTCAAAGGAAAAGGTTCTTTGATTTGTCACAAATTTTCAAAAACTCAGAACATGAGGTTCTTTGATTTTGCCACAAGTTTTCAAAAACTCAGAACTTGAGGTTCTTTGATTTGTCACAAACTTTCAAAAACCCAAAACCCAAGGTTCTTTCATTTGCTGAAGAAAAACTCAAAAACCCAAAACCAGAGGTTACAATAAAAATCAAAGAACCGGCTCAAAAACAAGGGTAATTCACTTACTACCGAAGGTCTGCCTAATGGGTTGTAGTACCAAGTTTAAAGAAACCGGGGGACTTCACAGTGGCTGAAGGTCACGGGCACCCACTAGTGTAATTTAAACACCATCCTCAAATCTTGGGAATGATTGACTGTAAATTGTGTAATAAATATAGCAACAAGTGTTCTACCAAGTTTTAAATTTTCAAAGGTGAAAGGCTATGGAACAATTACATCAAAAATTACAAACCATGGATGTGCATGGCAATGCAAAAGAAAGCTTGGATGACCTATATTTATATTCAAGGAGTTTTTATGTTTCTTCAAGAAATCTATTTTAAGTGGAGTTTTTTTCACCAATCAACACTTACTAATTCTAAATGGGCATGGTAGTCATATTACCCTAAAACAATAAAACATGCACAAGAGTTCGGGTTAGACATTATCACCTTACCCTCCCACAAATCACATGTTTTTCAACCATTACATGTATCTTATTTCAATCCATTAAAAACATCATTTAAAAAAGGTTAGGGATGCAAGTATGTCTAGAAGCAATTACATGGAACCAAACAAGATCACCTTGAGTAAATTGGTAGACCAATCCTTAGAGCAATCACTCACCCAAAAAAATCAAGTTTGGATGTAAGGTTGCATGTATATGGTTTTCAATCCCAAGGCAATGGACAATAGAACTTAGCCCTCATATATTTACATATTAGTAAATACCTACAACTAAAGAAATGAAGAAGATTACACATCATAGGAACGAATCAATACAAAGGTTTTCCGCATAGATGAAATAATTATTCCTACAATAGTTTAAAATATTCTTTTTCACATGTCAAAAACCAACTAATGCAACTATGTAGAAATGCTTCATAGCATTACAATGATAAAATAATAAATATAGGAGGTCAATGTTGTAAACGTAGATGAACTTTGTCTTGAATTGTCATAGAAACTCAAAATCCTCCAAATCTGACCTAGCAAACCATGAGTTTGCACAACTTGCTATTGCTACTTCATTTATTTGCAAGACACACAAAATGAAATGATATTTTGTTTATTACTCCTAGTCAAATGTTGCCTCTTGCTATGCCATTGTTGTGGATTTGAAATTCACACCCATGTACTTGTGGCAAGTTGCTCATAAGCCCACCTAAAATTTCAAGTGAAATTGGATGCTCGCCTCCCTTTTAGTTGTTGAAGACCAAGCTTCAATGAACTATGTTCTAACACATTTTTTAGCTATTATTAAGGCTACACAATTTGCCATAGTCCCCAAATCGATTACTTTTTTCCCTCATTTATTCTCCCTTGCTTTTTAACTTTCTTCTCTGATTTCCCTTGCAACTACCTTGTCCTCCAATGTTGAAGTGTTCATCAAGCGCAACATGTATGGGCTAGATAGCAAGCAAAAGAGTGCCAAACAATAAGGTTGTAGCTTTCTATTGAATAAGAGAGAAAGAGAAGTGGTCACTGCTAATATTATCAACAAAACATGATTCGAGTCATTAAGATTAAACAAAAGGTAGAGCACTTAGGACCACAAAAGCAAAGAACCAAGAAGAAGCTTCCAGGACTATTGAGACAAAACCAAGATGAAGCCTTTGGGGCCATTGACACAAAGAACCAAGAGAAAGCTTTTGGGACCATTGAAATAGAACTAAGAGGAAGTTGGAGACCATCAAGATCAAGAACCGTGAAAAAGCTTTTGAGACCACTAAGACAGAACCAAGAAGAAGCTTTTTGGACCACCGAGACCAAGAACTAAGCATAGGCTTTTGAAACCATTGAAATGAACTTAGAACCATTGAGATAGAATCGAGAGGAAGCACATAGGACAATCATGTGAGAAACACAAGCACAAGAGCTTAAAGGAACACAAGAGCACAACGCTAGGTCATGAATGCAAGAGGACTACCAACAGAACAAGAGCAGAAAGCAAGAGCACAAGATCACAAAGCAAAATCACGAGATTGCAACCCAATGCAAGATCACCAGAGTGCAAAGTAAGAGCACAAGAGTGCAAACCATGCAAGAGCACAAGGACACAACATATGATAACACTTACAACTTTCATGCCTTACAAGAGGGAGGAGGGAATGCCAAGCTTGGAAGTTGGTAATGAGACTCTGAGGCAGCTGGGTTTAAGACTCCAAGACCGCCCATAGACTTTGAACTAGGAGGGTGGTGGGTTTAGTGAATGGGAGAGGGCTGACCCTCTCACTTGTTACTATCAATTTCCTGCTGGGAGGGGGCCACCATACTGGGCTGCTTTGATCATTACACTGTGTAATGCCATGGCAGCAGGACATTACACCCCATACCTTGGGCTCCACCCTCTATTCATAGAGTGTAAGACCATGTCAAGTGAAAAAACAGCCTCAAGTGTACAGATGGGTCTCTCCAGCAAATTGGTGTCATACTGCAAGTCAATCCTGAGTTCAAACCCAAATGCTACTCAGACACTCTCCAAGTTGCCATAAGGAAACCCTCCATGTCATGCACATAACCCACTCACAATCCACATATGTATATAAATAAAAATGGTTCACAAAGCTCTAAGAATTTAGGTCAAACATCACTAGCTAGCTTTGGAACAAGAATGTCTACATACACAGTCCACTACATGGCTGAGTTTGCTACAAGAGCTTCCATCATCATAAGCTTCCATTTGTGTCCTAGTTGTCAAATGATGTGGTGCAATTTCAACATATAAATCTCTGTCATCACCCACTGGGGAGCATAGTAGTAATAGCTGGTGCTCCAGATACATTGACACTTTGAACTCTTGATACTAACTCCCTGAGTAAATTAGCTCTACAGAGTTTCTGAACATTTTGTAGTCATCATATTCATTGTGGTCCAATTATCTTGAGAAACAGACCCAACACTGTCCTCCCTGAGTTGTCATTATGATTTACAGATGACAGCTCAACAACAACAATGGAAGAGGAAGGATTCAATCCAATAAAGAAAGTTTTTGGTCTAGAATGCCTAGAATTTGGGTTTTCTTCTACGATCTCAGGTCACCCCACCATATGGAAATCACCTGTTTTAGTGTATGTATCAGATCACAACCTCAAGCGACAATGAATGGCAGCACAGTGAGCATAAATTTCTCATAACTAAGGGTGGCAAATCCGGAGTCTCTTCCATCCAGCTCCTTGAAATTATCTGACAATCCCTGCAGTCCATTTCATACAAAAATTGTGAGACTAATTTAGCTTGCAAACAATAATATAGAAACTTGCTGAACCTGAGCTTGCAAATAGCCTCAGTTCAACCTCTAGAGGGCAGATTCAGACCAGTATCAGGGACAAAAGAACTCTATGGTAGTACTCCATCCTGGTGCCCCAGATCACCTAGACACTTACATGCGCTGCTGGTAAAGAAAATGTGAAGTACACCACCATTGGATTCTGTGTTTAAAGACATGTTGAAATTGCAGAGAAAATGTCTTGACAACTATTTGAAGGTAACAGGACAATGACTGTAGTCTAAACCTTATGAGAGACTGCTCACAAAGTGTCAGACTCTGTTGCCCAACAACAGACATTCTTCTAGGTTAAAGATAATTGGCTATGATGATGTCCACATACCTTAACAATGAGTCCACACCTGCACAGAGAAACACCAAGTCCACACCAGCCAATCAGACACAGATTCTTGCAGCTAAATTAGAGATTTTTTGTGACAGGTAAAACCTGAAGAAAACAAATTTTGAAACCCTAGTAAGAAATGCCCAGCACATTGCTCCTCCTTCCTCTAAGAATGTGGTTCAATATGTGCTGGATGAAAAAAAGAATACACAAAGAAACCAGCAAATTGAAAAACCCTAGTGGCAGAAACCACCTGCATCAAATTGGAACCTGGAAAGCAATAAAACTGCTGCTGCCTCACTTGCTACATTTGGAAAGAAATATCTATCAGAGAAGGAGAAAGAAAACGTACTCAATGAAGCTATCATAGCTAATGCTCCTGTTTTGACCCGTGAAGTCATACTTGGACATGAGCAGCTGCAGGACAGGATCAGGGACACAATATCCAATGCTTTTGATTGCCTCTTCCAATTCCTTGAGTTCAATTGACTTACTCCGATCTGTATCAAACTCCTCGAATGTACTCTGCATGCCCAAAGAACATGTCAAGCCACCACCCCGCTTGCTCGCTCACACACACATTTTGCAAAACAGCAAAGAACCTGGATCAACTAACAGATGCAGCAATCCTCTCTCTCTCTCTCTCCACAACCAAAAAAATCACACTTTTTGGCAATCTGATGGTCTGTTTTCTAAAGAAATCCAGACTGCAAACTGGTAGACACCCCTGTCCAGGAATTTCCAGAATCTGCAACAAAGAAAGCATCACTGAAATTCAAAAGAAAAATGAAAAATGCAACCAAAAACAAACCACAGAGAGACAGAGGGAGAGACAGAGAGCAGACCTGCCATTGCTTAAGCTCCTTCCACAATGGCACAAACCCTAATGGACCTGCAGTTGCAAAAGGAGTTCTCAAGGGAGAGGGATTGCATATCCGGCAAACAGAGAGAGCAAGAAAACTATCCTCCAGAGGTGCAACATAAGATGATGGAGAAGAGATCCATGAAAGCGAAAAAAACGAGCTCAAGAAGATGCGATGACGCGAGAGAGAGGAACAAAACTGGGGTTTAACACCTACCAATTCTGGAAGTGTCGGCTCTATTCTCGGCAAAGAGATGGAGCATGAGGCGGACAGTGCGATGGCTGAAAGGATTGTCCTGGCTCGACAGCATCCACTTCAGCTCTGCTGCTTCGATCGTTCCGTTCTGGTTCATGTCCGCCCTGCTGAATTCTGTGACGATTTCTGGATCTGTATCCGGGGGAAACAACGGTCGCTGTGGAGGAGGATACATTTGTGGCGGCCGCGCTGATCCGCTTCCAAATGGGGATTGTCCGTAAGAGGAGGATCCTCCTCCTCCTCCTCCTCCTCCTTGCTGCTGTCCATTAAAAGCTGCTGCTGGTGCCACTGTCTGGTAAAATTCTGGCGCTGCTGGTGCTGGTGCTCTTGGGTTGTAGCTGTTCAGGCAGTTATAACATTGCTGCTGCTGATGCTGATATGGTAGCCAATGCTGCCCCTGGTACATGTGCGCAGAAGGCCTGGACCCATGTCCGTAAGACGCAGCCATCGCCTATTCCAGTCTATCTGTCCCTCTGTGTCTCTCTGAGTCTCTTCTGTCTCTCTGAGTCGCTCAGTCTCTTTTGTATCTCTCTGAGTCTCTTCTGTCTCTCTCAGTCGCTCTCAGTCTCTTTTGTATCTCTCTCAGTCTCTTTTGTCTCCCTCGGTCGCTCTCAGTCTCTCCCTTGTATCTCTCTGAGTCTTTTCTGTCCCTCTCAGTCGCTCTCAGTCTCTCTTGTGTCTCTCTGTCTCTCTGAGTCTCTCTTGTGTCTCTCTGTCTCTCTGAGTCTCTCTTGTGTCTCTCTGTCTCTCTGAGTCTCTTGTGTCTCTCTATCTCTCTGAGTCTCTCTTGTGTGTCTCTGTCTCTCTGAGTCTCTTCTTCTGTCTCTCTATCTATTTATCTACTATTCGGTAGAAACAGGGAAGCAGCTGGGCGAAGGCGCAAATGGGTGGGATAGTGACGCACTGGAGGGGCAGGCAATTTCTTCTTCAAAGGAATTGGAGTCGCAATTGGATGCATCACCTTCTTCAGCTAGTCGGCAACTTCTTTCTACGAAAAAGCTTTACGGATTAACGAGATGATCACAATTTGGTAATAATCCATGGATCATTCCCGAGTTTTTTAAGCTTAAATAATTTCTCCGCTGCTGCTGCTGCTGCTGCTGCTGCTCCTCCTCCTTCTCCTCCTCTTGCTTGCACAGGTGCTCACTCTCTCCTCCTCTCCCGCACTCTCCGCGCGCAGACTCAACGCGCTTGTCCGACAGAGAAGACGCAGTAAGCCAACGGAAGTCCACTTTACGTGGCCCTGTTAAACCGGAGGCCCAGTTAATGTGTCGGCATGAACTGGTCCCAAATGTGGGCTCACTTCATATAAATAAACACTGTCAAAACTGTTGGCCCAGTTAAGGTGTCGCCAAGAACTGGTCCCGTATTAGGCAGGACGCTAACTTAAGTACCCCCTAACACTCCCTTGGGCCAAGCTTGAGTGGGCTTATTTTGTCGGTGCCAGTTACCCTTAGTCGCGCCCAGTTACTGTGGTTGGCCCCGGTTGCTGGCTTTACTACCTACCTACTAGTAAAGCCTTTGGTTGCCATTTACCTACAAACATCTGATTCCTTAGTTCCTACCCTCTTACTTAGTACAAACTTGCTTCTTTTCCTACCTACCCACCTACCTACCTACCTACCTACAGGCTTTATTTCTTTACAGGTTGTGGTACCAAGGTGGGAACATTTTTTTCTCAAATGTTCAAAGTTTTGTCATAGCTTTTTGTGAGATTTGTCCCCATTTAGATTAGTGCATTTTAGATCATCTATATTGCTCATGTATGTTTATCAAATGCTTTGAAATGTTTTATAGCTTGTTCAAATACTATGGTGCCTTTCATTCATCTTTTAATGTATGCATAAATTCATGAAGAAACATGTTTAGAAATCTTTTGGTGGTGAAAATTATCTCTCAAAGGGTTTATATTTTTTAAGGTTAAATTTGGAGAGTCATTTAAAGGGCAAAAATGGTAACCCATTGTCACCCACACCCATAAACAACAAATTAGCCCTTTAAATCATCTTTCTCATCAAGTGGTTCATGTTTGTCCAAACAATCCATGAACGATAAGAGGATAAATGAAAGCATTTTGCAACAATTCAAGGAGTATTGCATAAAGACATTGTGGAGATGTGTTTGAAATACTATAATCATGATTTGCAATTGTGGAGAATTTGAGTAGGCAATGGGATGAGAAGATAACTCACATATTTTTCACAACATGATTATTGAACATGAAAAAAGTTTGAACTTGGAACTGTGATTTTTTGAAGGTAGGGATCAATATAAACATGGCCTATCATTTGAAGATTTTAAAATAGGCATATAAAGAATAGATAACACAAAATTTCATTACAAATTGAAGAATGATTCAACAAAGCACTTCTAGTTTCTCAAGGGCAATTGTCATTTTGATTGAATAAAATTATTCACATTTGGCTATTTGCATATTCTAGCTTGAAATTTCTATGTCAACTACTTTAATGACATTCTCTTTTATTGATTCCTTGTTTGTGTCAATAATTTCAACCACTCAAGTTGAAATATTTGCATGAATTGCAAAAGTTATCAAAGTGATGGACAATGTCATTCAAATTCACAGCTTTTGAAGTTATGTCAATCTTCGAAGCTTGAAATGTTTTCGACCATATTTGGTTGCACTTGATCCATTGGCATAATGAACAACACTATACAATTCCAGTCCTCAAATTTAGGTATGTTCCTTATTACTTGTTAGGTCTATTGTGGCCTTGCATTAACTTTCAATGCATATTTTTTGTTAGTGTTTCTAGTTACTTTGAAAAAGTTTGTTAGAAATGTAGGTTATATTTCATTCCAAGGCTCATCAATGATTCATTAAGTTGTATCTTGAGATCATTTTGTTGGGGAATAAACAAGCTCCTTGAAACAACAAAAAAACCAAATTTAAAATTCTTGGGAAGTACATTGAATTGTGTCTTTTGCATTCCAATGAAAATGTACATATTCCAAAAGCAACAATTTGAAAAACACATTCATTTTTGCCATTGAAAATTTATGGCTAACAAATACCTTACATTGAATTGATTGAGTTTTTAAAAAATTACCTACAAACTTTGTGCCCATCACATTTTAAATCATTTTGAAGACTTATCATGGCACCTTTGTTAATTTGTAAAACTTGTGGAGAAAGTTTCAACCTTGTAGGTTATTGATTTTGTAAAGTTCAACCTAGATTTTTATAAAACATCTTCAATGTTAGTTCTTGGTTTGCACAAAGATAATATACACCCTTAGTTGCCACAAAATTTTGCAACGTTGTGAAGCCCATTTTATTTCAAGTGATCTTGTTGGTCACCACAGACCATGACTAAACTAATTTTGATTATAGTGCTTGCCCACTTTATTCCAAAGTGTATTTGTCATTTGCCCATATCTTGTGAATGAGTCTTATAAAACATGAAGATACAAACAACAAAGTTGTAGTTCTTCTTCAAAAACCAAAAATTTCCCCTTTTTCCCACTCATGAATTTGAGTTTTTTTTTGTTATTATCCATCACCAAATGACATCATGTGCACATTTGCAAAGGTAGTTCAAGGTCACTATATTGTGAGCCAAAGTAAAGGCCAAATAGGGGTTTTTTGTTGCCATGGCCTACTAGGCAAATATTGTGAAGTGGCAAGGGTGGGAGTTGTTGAACACATCCTAGAATGGATCTTATATAAGTTACCATTGAAGGGGAACATAATGCAAAAGTGGAGATGTTTTTAGTTTATGAAATAATTTTCAATAAAGTATATTGCTTGAAGGGAAAGGTGTGCACATGATGGTATTAATGCGAATTAAAATGAAGTAAAAAAGTAGTTTAGGCACGTGCAAAATTTGAAAGAAGTGATTATGTGTGTGAATGAAATAAGTTGAATGTTGAATTGACATAAACCTATACAAATGAATTTTAGTTTTAGAAAAATATGGGTTGATAACTCATGGCCAAAGACTTATTATTACTAAAATAATGTACTTTTGGTCTTTTTTTGGCAAGGTTATATACTAAGTATATATATAAATAAAATAAAATATTTTTGAACTTTGAAGAATGGTTAAATAATTGGAACATATATACCAAAACATTTAATCCAAAAGTTAACAGGAAACTCAAGGCTTGATATCCCATCTACCATTACTTCATAGTTTGTTTGATAGTTGGAATGACTATATGGAACCATGTATTCGTTTTTATGGGCTTATACCATATAATAAGTACAACTTATCATTTAATGGAAAGATGGGTTTTTAATTTGTTGAGTTTATCAAGCAAAAAAAGACAAGGGAAAGATATCTCTATTTATTTTACATTTAATATGTATTTTCTACAACTCCATATTAAAATGGAAATGTTTATAAATCTTTTTGGTGGGTTTTATTAGGAAAACAATGTTCAACCCATGCAATCATTTCCAAACTTGATTTATTACACAATCTATGTAATAAGCATGTTGGATAGTTATTGTAGGTCATTCTTCCTAAGTGGTGGAACTAGAAGTTATTAATAATAACAAGGATTCATCCTAGACCATAATGTTTTTGTAATTTTTTGTCAATAGGAAAAGTTAGTTAAGAATATGAATGTAAATATAAGTTTGATATTTAATGTTTGAAAGGTCACCTATGTGATAAAACATTATGTTTTAAAACGGTATTATAACATTTTGGTTTTTATTGTAAAAATGTAATCAACATTGCTTCTACATGTGTTTAAATATGTCACCGTTGTTTTATGTACTATAGTTTATCAATTTAGGGTTTAGAGTTGAACTTGTAATTATATAAAGTAAATTTGTTTTAAAATTTATTACATAATGCTTGAGCATTCCATGTTCAAACAAGTTAATTAAAATTTGTGGTAGGTATTCTAAAGGATGTTAAAGACCAAGTTTTCATGTACGTGAACATTGTGCAAAGTTTCAAAAATCAATGTAAATAGTGGAATTTTGTTTTGTTCTAGTGTAAGTTGAAGTCATGGCAACTTGAATCAAGTAATCTTGTTGAAAACTCTAACTATTAAACTTGGAGGTTTAGGATAAAAATGATTTTGTCAAAGAACAATACTTGGAGATATGTAGATCCCAACAATAATAATATTCCAATATCCAATGAATTGAATCATGTAGTTCAAGGCATGATTAAAGCCTTGAGTGACATTGGGATGTACCTTAATGAAAATATTTATCTCTATCATTCAACTTTGCATTAATCCAAGAGATGCATGGAAATACTTCAACCTATTTCCAAACTATAAAAATGTTGAAGAATAAATTTAATTAGTGAAATTGCATGAAGGAGAGTATGTTTCAAATTATTCAAATACGTGGTCAAGTACAATCAACTAGAATAGGTCTACAAGTTTTTTAAGTGAATTGGTGGAGCATATGTTGAATTCACTCCCATTAAGTTTTGATTCAATCTAGCTATTAGAATATCTACAATAATTCAAATCTTCCAACATTTGATGAAATGCCAATAGTATTTTTACAAGACAAGAGCCATAACAAGATGTGTGCAAATGTGACAACTTTAGAATAATTCGTTTTAAGAAAAACCTTTTGAACAACTTTTCGTTAGGAACCAATGCATGATCCAACTAGCAACACACTAGACCTATATTGTAATGATAGCAATGGACAATATCACAATATCATTGAATTATGCAATTGGTGTGGCAAAACAATCATTTTATATGTGTAACTTTCACTGTCGCAACCCTACTTTGGCCAAGTGTGGGGGTGAAGCCCAACACTTGGAAAAAGTGAGGATTTGGAGTCCACCGGGACTCCCGAATGTTTAGGGTTCGACAGCAAGGCCCAAAACACCTAGCATTGAGGTGTTCTTGGTGTCGTTGGAAAGTTCTTGAAGCGTAGATATCGAAAACGGCCTCGCATTGGCCATTTGGACATCTGTCGCCCAAGTTATGGGCAAAAGAAGGGCCGGGAGTCTAACTGACAGTTTGACTCCCGACCACAAAAAGTCGGGAATTGACCTCTTCCCGACCTCCGAATTGAGAGTGCGATATGTCGTTGGAAAGATCTTGACGAGAGCTACAACTTTGATTCAGACCTCGTTGCAATCAGACCTGGAAGTCGGGAGTTATGAGCTTCCAAAGTCCCGAAACTCCACCCGGGACAGTTTCGGGACAATTTCGGGACAATTTCGGGACTCCAACTTGGGAGTCCTGGGAAAAAGAGCCATTTGGGTGTAGTCTCAGCGGGGCGTCGCAGAGAATACTATATGGGGGAAGGTGGTGGCTTCCCCCGAGTCCGGGCCGTGGTGTGTCTTGTGGTCCAAAGTGCCCGTGGCTTGTCCCAACACCTAAGGGTGTCCCGGAATGTGAACTACCACGTGGGTGGTTTGTTTTGATGCAGATTCAAGCTTGATCTACTAAACCTTCTTCCTAGTCTAATCCCTGGGCTCCCAACTCGACCTTCTACCCCTTTCTAGAGTTGGAAGCTGGGAGCGCCTTTCGAGTCCTAACTTTCCGCAACTACATTTTGGTGAACCCTCAAGTGGGTTCACCCCAGGACTTGGGAGTGCGTCATTGACGACTTAATTCATGAGATTACCAAGTTGGCTAAAAAGTGATGGAATAATGTCAATGCCATTAATCATCTTATTAATTATTAATCAAATGTTGTGACAAATAGGGTATACAACATTGGTTTCAATATTGGAATAAATGTTTTTCAAGTAGCATTGGTAGGTTTAGACCATAGTAAGGAGGAATGATTGGTAAACATTGGTGCCTCATGTCATGTTCGTGGAAAACAAAGTGTATTTTCCAACTTAAAGTTATAGCAACCAAGAACAAACACAATCATCAAAATTGTTGGGAATGAAAACCACTTTATCACAAACACATTTTAGGTTTTGAAATTAACCTTTACAACTACATATTAATCAAAAAAGACATATGTGATTAGTGACTAGTAAGTTGTTAAACCCATGTTGTTTCACCCATTTAGTCACAAAGGACATTTAGTTGTAAAACCTAGTTGTTTTAACGACTAAGATTTTTATTTTATTTTATAATAATGAAATTCCATGTCATCATTAACTTTGGTATGATGTGTAAAAGTGCATGTCATTTCATCTTAGTTGTTTTATTTGACTAAGTGTTACAAAAGATGCCTTGATGGATTGATGCCATGTGTCAAAAATTTATAAACACGTTATGAGTCATTGCAAATGACCATAAGTCAACTTAATTTAGCCCACGTAGCTAGTGTAGCCAAAAATTAATATAGCCTAAATAAACAAGGCAACCTAGCTTAGCTCGCATAGCCAAAAGTTAATCTAGCTTAACCTAACTCGATTAACTACCTATGTTAGGCAACCTAAGTTACCTAACCTAGGCTAGGTGGCCTAAATTAAAAACAAACATCAAACTCCTAGCCCAAGAAGCTTAGATTAGGCTACCTAATTTAAGTCAAGTGACCTAGGTATCAAAGGTTGCAAGAATGAGAACGGGAACCCCTCACTTTCACTTTGGGGTTGAAGTTTTCATCCATTACATTACCACCTTTTTTATATTAATTATATTTAACACAAAGTTATATTTTTAAAAAAAAATTAGCATTGAATTAATCTTAATTGAAAACATTTTGAGAATTGGTAGGCATTTGTTTATCTAGACAGATAATTTTGCTAAAATGTTTATAAAAAGTTAGAAATCAATAGTTGATTTTTCATAACAACAATTGGCATTTGATATATTTGTCAAATGGGCCCAACAATAGGAATTTTGATTTGCATGGTATAATATCATGGAACACCTTGATTTTAACGTTGTCGATTAAGACACTTAAATCAACATAACATGAGAAATCATTGACTAACATCAACTTGCTAAAATAATCCCATAAATGCCATGATCAAATAAGTTGTGTGGTAATTATGTTATAAGAAAATAATATCATGAACACACTATTAAGGCTATTGTTATTAAGGCTATTGTTAGGCAAACTTCATGACCACTAGCTTTTATCCACATTGGTTTTTGTGGCCCATGATTTGACCTTAATATTTGGGGGCATCATGTTATTTTGTTTCATTCATTGATGATTTTTCACATTTTAGATTGATGTATTTCATGCATATGAAGTTTCAAATGTTCAAAATTTTCCAAATCTTCAAAGTCAAACTTGATAAATTCTTCAACAAAAAGATATTTATGTTGTGATTTGGTTAGTGGCAAATAGTTCCTAAGGGGAAAACCAAACAATTTTTTGAGGTGTAAAAGGCATTGATCTGAAATTGACCCAAACATACACTCCACATTAAAATAATGTTTTGGAATGCAAAAACCATACATTGTTGGAGAAAGTGCACAAGCTATGGTGGTAAATGCTAAAAACCTTGGATTCCTTTGGAGTGAAACAATCAACACTACAAACTACTCATTAATCACTTTTCAACTTAGGTATACAAGGGGGTGACTCATTACCAATGTTTATTTCCAAAATAAAGTTCATCTCCTAGTTTACAATTGTATCCCATATGAGCAATGAGTGATGTTTGGTTTGGATTACTTTTCATCTAATCATAATTTATAAACATTGATTATATATTTGGCCCTATCATTTGGTCGATTACAAACAATTGTTATTGATACAACTTCCATCTATGTGCCTCCTTCAATTTTCAAATGTACACACATGCTTATTTTGTTCAACCTGGAACATTTCAATGTTTATTTTGTTCAACCTCAAGGGTTTGTCATTGCAAGTTAGGAGTTTCACATGTGTAAGTTCCACAAATGTTTTTACACATTTTAACAATCTCTTTGCATTTGGAATGCAACAAGTGGATTAATCATCATTTACATGAAGCAAGTTTCATTGTTTATGTTTATGATCCTAATTTCTACATCTTCATGGAAGGCAAACTAATTTTGTTGCTTGTCATCTATGTCAATTGACGTGTTCCCAACTCCTTGAAGGACTCAAATGTGAGTCCCAAACAGAAAACAACGGAAGAGCAAGGAGTCAGGGCACGCTCCCTGGCTCACAACACTTTGGAGGGGTAGAGGGGCGTGCTAGAGCTCCAGGATGGGACTAGGAAGAATTGACAAGTTTCACTTACTCACACGGGCCTGCACAAAATCAACACAAGGTGGTTAGTGCATAGTTGGAGCATTTTTGGTGCTAAGACGAACCCCGGGCAACTCAGACTCACAAGACTCATCATGGCCCGGACTTAGGGGAAGCCACCACCTTCCCCCTTATAGTATATTCTGCGCCTCTCCATGAGGCCTACATCCAAATGGCATTTTGTCTTGAGACTCCCAAGTGGGAGTCTCGAAATTGCCAAAATTGGGACTCCCATAACTTTGGGGGCCCATAACTTCGTGTTCAGACCTAGGATTGAGATGATGTCTAAAACAAAGTTGTAGCCCTCATGAAGAGCTTTTCAACAGTATGTTGCAAGCCACCTGCACGCAAGTAAATCGGGTCGATTATCAACTTTTAATGGTCGGGAGTCAAATTGCCAATTTGACTCCCGACCTTTCTTTTGGCCATAACTTGTGTTTTAAATGTCCAAATGGGTCATGCGAGTCCATTTTAGATATCTAATTTTCAATAACTTTCCAATGATATAAAGATTTTTTTAATCCATTGGGTTTTGACCCTTGCAATTGCTCTTTGAACATTTGGGAGTCCACCGAGACTATAATTCCCAAAATGGGAGTTCCCTTGGGAGTGTGAGGGCCTATTCCCTCACCCTCTCTTACACTTCTGGGAGCATGCGGCATGACTTTTGGACTTCCCTCTTGGCCCGCAACCTTGCAACCCCTTGCCTTGGTCATGAACCCAAGGTTAGGGTTACGACATCAATGATGTCATGATTACATTGAGCCATACTACCAAAATTAACTTGGTTATGGAGTTGTGTAAATGTTTTGACATGACCATCATGGAATGCCTTGCTTTGTATATGGGCATTCAATTTGTGTACATGCATGTAGGGATTTCAATGGCTTATGAATGTTACATTTATAAATGTTTTCGCAATTTTAGTTTAGCGGATTGTTTTAATGTGTCAACTCCCATGGACCCTAGCGCCAAGCTAACCATTAACATGGCAACTCCACTTATTGATGCCACATACTATTACATCTTCAAAATTTGCAAATCCCAACATTGCTTTATTTTTTGGTCTCATTTCACAACTTATGAGTTTTCTTCATGAACTTCATTTGGGCATAGTCTTGCATATTTTTCATTACCTCAAGTTTTGCAATTCACTATCAACAAGGGGAATTAATCAAGCCATCATGTTATTTTGATATTGATTTTGTTGGAATATTGAAGGCATAATATTTACTATTGTCTTTGTTTTTCTCTTGGGTGTTTTGGATTAACAAATGTCAAACATAAGTGGCTCAATCATCAACAAAGGCTTGATGTCACACCCTTGTTGAAGCTACAAAAGAAACACAATGATTTAGACATTTGCTTGGTGAAATGGGTGTGAAATGGGTGTTATCACACCAATTACCATTTCCTACAATAATTAGTCATGCATAGACATGGTGAGGAAACAAGCTATGCTCCAAACATGCATTAAACACATTGAAGCTCAATGTCATCTCATATTTGACTACAATATAAAAAAGAAAATAATTTAGTTAGAACCTGTTTGTTCACTTGACTAAGTAACAAATGAACTAACCAAACCACTAAAGCAAAACTTGTTTTGCAAAAGTAAGAGACACATTCAAGTTGATAGAAAGAGAAGAACAAGAATAACAACGATTATTTGTTCAATGAATAATTATACTAATAAAAACCAAACTAGTTCAATGTGAAACACAACTAAAATCTCACACAAACTAGTTCATTGTGAACACAAACCAGGAGCAGCTTAGTGTGAACACAACTATAATCTAATGTGGAGTAGCTGAGCACAAGCCATGCAATTTAGTGCTAAATCTAACTGCAAGTATGCTTGGAA
>Ga0209208_10000793_pt1 | contig 42857 bp, 34 predicted proteins | sample S1TSphfallax_3_FD_187694 | JGI IMG/M metagenome (GOLD analysis project Ga0209208, IMG submission 187694) | Host-associated microbial communities from peat moss isolated from Minnesota, USA - S1T2_Fd - Sphagnum fallax MG (SPAdes) (version 2) | ecosystem: Host-associated > Plants > Peat moss >...
AACAAAACAAAATTCAAGTAGGGAATAATGAAATTACTACAACAAAACTACGGTTTTGTTTGGGACCACAGTACAGTATGCCTTCACTATGGACACAAATGCAAGATAAACTTTCTGGTTTCCTCCATTTCCATGTGAAATATATTCATCTGTAATAGATGGCGGACAAGCCAAGCTTTTGACAAGCAAGCAAGCTCATCACTGCACAGACCCTCTTTTAATAGTCTCCCCACTCCTTGCCATTCCTCCTACCTGTCGTTTGGTGCCTTGGCTTTGACTGTGGCTAACAACACAGCTCATATTCCGAGCACCCCTCTCTTTCTTTTTCAAGTACCTGACAATTTGGACATTGGAGCCCCAACTTTGTAAACCCCATTTGTTGTTTTGTCCTCAAAATCAAGTTAAGTACTTTACTTTCTGGGTGAGTTCCAAAACTTGACAGACCACTATACTATTTTTAATTTTGCTTTGCTTTGCTTTGCTTTGCTTTCTTTCTTTCTTTCAAGTTGTTCAGTAGCATGTTTGTTGTTGTTTAGATAACAACAAACATGAATAGAGCACATGAATAGTTTAATGGCTTGTCCATGAAGTCTCCAAATCTTCCCTATAGTTTGTTTGCATCAACCTAGGCTTGGTCCCAGTGGGCAAGAACACCACCCTAGGTGGTGCAACCCTAGGGATGAAAATCCTCTTTTAAAGGAGTAAATTTTACTTTTAAAAAAGAGTGAATATTTTTGGAAATAGTTTTCTGATGCAAAACACTAAAGTTTACTATAATTTCTTTGGTTGGTGTCAGAAATTGTCTTTTTTTCTGTCAAAAAAGGTCTTTTTTTTTTAATTAAAGAACTTCAGATCCACAATTCAAGGATCATCATTTCATCTCTAGGAGCATGTACCAGGTGACCACTTTTGTGTGACATTTCCTTTTAAGTACTTGAGTCTGTGGTTTGGTTAGGTTTGCAGAGCTACATGCACCACATGCAATAGTGACTATGGAATGTATATTCATTATATATCATATATATCAATATAATCATGTATGTTATATTGTATGTTATAGTGTATTTATATGTGTATAAAATTACATATACAGAGGTTTAAAACCAAACAATTAAGGTTGTCTGGAACTGCAACTGCCGAAAGTCGAATTATTGAAAAACCAGGTTGTCATTAGGAACAATCCAAAGGGGTGATTTATTTTGTCTGGTGAATTTTTTTTTGCAAAAATTTTTGACCTGAAAATAATAATTTTGATCTACATAAGAGAATTTTTTTTTTTTAATGAAACAAATGGCCTGCAGAATCCAGCAAATTGGCAAAAACATAGAAGGATGCTTAATACTCTTTTTTGTTTCATATCTAGCTACCCTAGTACCTTGGCCAATTCGACACTAATTATATTATTTTACTTTCCTCTATGAGCTGTAGTCAAATTTGGCTAACTCCTCTTAGTGACAATCACCAGTTCACCTACCTCTCAAAATTGAACACCAATAATAATAATAATAATAATAATTTTACTTTAAATAAAACCCTGATTCTTTGGCTGCAAATGACGTCTAGAATCCAAATGTACCAGAGTTCATAGGTATCTCTGGAAATAGTCATTCTTTACTTCCAGAAGATTTGCTTGGGAGTTGAATTGCCTAAACCTCCCTCCCACAACCCATCCATTGCCAGAAAGAGAGAAAGAAAATTGAGATGTTTGTTTTGCAATGTGGGAACCCATTGTGGCAGAGCATGGGTGGGACTGGGAGGTAGTGTGCACTGGAAAACTTACTTACTGTTTTGCAGCAGAAGTTGCCCCAAGAAAAAGAAAAAGGAAGAAGAATGAAAGCACAGTTACTTTAAAAAGTCCGCAGCCAGCAGAACAAAATCAAGCACTCAAAAAAGACAAAAGATTGGCAATGCCTCTCTTCTACCAACTTGCTCTGGTAATCTTAACAACAGGTGGGTATCTTATTCTGCCTAGTTTGGGACTTGGTTCCTTGCACCAAGAGCCTTCTGCACAGAACTACATACGACAGGATAAGATACCCCTCACTTTAAATGCCAGAGTACAAGCCATAGATTCATAGATTCTGCCATATGCACCTTCCCTCAGTGTTTTTTTGGGGAATTTTTCACACTGTGATGGGGAAAAATACACCAAAATTATCACATTTTGAGGGCAAAAAAAATTAGTTTATAGAAATTGAGTTGAGTTTCCTGCCAGAACTATAGAGGATTCCAAAAAGCATTTACTGTCTATCTGATCTCTTGGGAAATTTGGCTGGTTCCTCTTGTGAATGATCTCCAGTCCACCTACTTGACCCAATTGAAAACAGAGTGCACATGTAATGTGCTAGAACCCTGTTTGTAAATAACTATTACACTTGATTATTAATTAGTTCCCTCAAGATCTCTAAGAAAACAAATTCAGTCCTTGAAATCCAGCAATCCCATTGATTTGCAAAAAAATTATCTTCAGGCCTACATACAATCCTGTTCTGTTGAACATTGAAAAATACAGGTCCCTTCCTACCATTTCCATTGGTCCTCTAAAATTCTCTCCCAAACCTTCCAAACCCTTCTACACATTTAACTACTAGTTCACTGAAGATAACTAAGAAAAGTACATAAAAACCCACCAAATCAAGCAATTTCACTAGCCATGACATTTTTCCTTCCTTGTGTTTACATTTTGCTTCGACATGTCTTGTACTTTTTGTGGATGGATTTCTATCCTTGTTTACATATATACAGGGTCTTCCCATCTCCCTCTGTATATTAGTACACGAATGCTTTAACCCTTATACAGACGGGGGTTTAACAAACCCTGCCCTCACTCACCTTAAGCAATGAGGATGAACCCCCTATGGGATTCACCCAAGGAGTGCATTTGATTTGTTACTCCTATTTATTGCTTGCACCTTCTATGGCCCATTCTTTCCTACACAGCATTTATGCCCTCAACCTTTTGTCCATCACTTCGAGCATCAGCAAAGTCTTCCTACTTGAGTGGGGTGTTTTGCTTTTTTTTCTCATTCATTTCCGTTTGGTTTTTCTTTAGCTTTTTCTCCAGCTGCAGAAAGCGGTAGGTATTCATTGTCACACCAAAGAGGGGAAAAAAGAAGTAAGACAAAAGTCTTGTACTTAGAGTGCATAAGTGTATGTGTGTGTTTTTTACCCCTTTTAATGAAAAAAGCTCTGTATGCTTCCATGATTTTGCTTATGAGTTATGTTTTCATGTAATTATGCAGAAGTTATGTCCGCATGTGATAATGCAGAGGTGCCAGTAGAATCCTTAGCGACCAAGTGCCCACACTAGACGGGTGCAACAAATTAAACATGGCACCTGGCTGGACAACCAGACTGCAGGATAAGTGCCCAACACCAAAGTATTATTACAGTATTGGATTTGTAGGAAGTTGCAAAGGGAGATCAGAAGGAGTCTTTTTTCTTTCGCTTCTTTTCTTGCAGATGAAAGGAAGGAACTGAACATGACTCCATCTTTGAACTTTTGTTGTTGTATTGAAGAAGAAGAAGCAAGCAAGAGATGCAAACCCATGTTGGTTGGTTATTGAGCTTTGACCCAATTATTATCAAAGTAAGTCTTTGAACACTGATACAAAAAAATTAAGAAAACATCCCCAAAAAAAAAAAAAATCAATTTTTCAATTGTTTAAAAAAAATTATACCCTACCCATCAACCAATTTTTTTGTATTGATAATCTGTGTGATCCCCAAAAACAATTCAAAAAAGACCGGTCCTGCACTACAGTTATTTTTAAAAAGCAATAACCAGCCAATTTTTCATCTTCTCTCTGCCCACGCGGTTCCCCCCACACCAATCCCCTGCACCACTAGTGATGCTGGATTGTTGTCCAGTGCTTGCAACCAAAACATTTGTTTTGGGGCCCCTTTGGTTGGTTCTCTCCTCCCTCTCATCTGACCATCTGTGTAGTGTGTCTTCTGCAACAATAGTGGGGTGGGACAGAACCTCTTTCTCACAGCTGGAACTGTTTGGGTTATATTGCAGACACTCTCTTGGCTTACCTTCTTTTGCTTCTTGGTTTGCTTGCTTTTCATTCAGTTTATTGTGAACAGGTCTGTATCACAATATTAAGTACTTGATCTATTGTGAACAGGTTTGTATCACAATACTAAATTCTTGGTACATTATGAACAAGTCTGTATCACAATACTGAGAGCAGCTTCACCCATACTCAGCATTTGGCCTTGCAAGAGTATTTCTCAAATACAAGATTACTTATTTATTGTTTCTCAACTCTCATCCCTACCACATGAAACTGGGACTGTAAAAGTCAGAACCAGTGTTGTGCAGGTACCTGGATTCAAGTGTTAAAATCGGTGACTCTGGATCAGAGTGTAAGTACCTAATTGGAGCCAAATATTAAGTCGTCAATGTAGGTTCTTACCCATGAACTGTCAATCCTAGTAGAATAGGATAAAACCCCGAACCTTCTACCGACCTATTTTCAGTGAAGGAAACCCCAAAGGACCTCCCTAGGTTGCTCTGTCTTAGACACGTACTATTAGGGTTTAAGGTTTCTCTCATCATTTTGAGTTTGTGTATCTATGTTTCTTCTTTGAACGTTTGCATTTTACAATCGAATTTTTTTTTCAGTTTGTGTCTGCATTTCCTCATTGTGTTTGCATTTCTAACAACAACAATTTCTTTGAGTTTGGCATCTTTAGCATCACACTTGCACTTCATTGAGTTTTCTCTTTGCATGTTTGCATTTTGCAACATGCATTTACATTTCCTCTTTGCATTTTACTTTTCTTTTAGTAGTGATTTCCTTGAATTTATGCATCTGAAGTATTGCACTTTTATTTCAACCAGTTCTTGGAGTTTGTGCATCTAAAGCATTGCACCTACACTTCATCAAAGTAAATTTTCTCATTGTTCATTTCAAAAAATTAATGACTAATGACTCTCTCTTTGTGTGTGTGTGTGTGTATGTGCATGTTTATTTGAGTGTGTAATTGTTCAATTTCTTTAGTGTGTGTCTGAGAAGCATTGTGTATGTGTGGATTGGAAGCTCCAATTTCTTTGTGTGTATGTTTGAGTTCCAATTTTTCACTTTTCGATGTCTATGTTTCTTTGGAAGCTTCAATTTCTCTTAAAAGCTCCAAATATGTATTTGTCTTTTCAAGTGTGTATTTATTTATTCAATTGTTTTAGTGTTTGTCTAAACTTCGATTTTTCTACTCTCTATTATATACTATTTGCGCTTCTTTTAAAACTTTGATTTCTCTTAGGATGCTAAGATTTTGAACTATATAGATCAAAGTTTTTATATCATTTTCTAGTTACAAACATATTTTGCATTATGCACATATGTAATATGTATTTTAGTTTTTTTTTGGTTACTTTCTGTAAATTTCGTGACAATGTGTGATATGTAGGAAAACTAAATGATCAAATCCATGTCAATTTGAATCAAATGAGAACTTTTTAATCATAGCATGTGTGTGGTTTTGTCGTGCCCTTTACCAGCCTCAACGTAGTGTAATAAATATGATCTGATTGGTCCTGGTGGGTTGCTATTAGTAGTCTCCCACCTATTTGCAGTTCTAGTTTTAGTTTTCTGGGTGGGGTTGGGAAAAGAAAAAACTAAACTTGGATGTGAAATATTTTCACAAGGTCACACATACTGAGCATCACTGGAGCTGCTCTAAGTACTTTCGTCTTTTGTAAACAGGTCTGTATTACAATACTAAAAAATACTTACATTATTCACGAGTATAGTGTAAAAATATGTAAAATTATGATCATGATACAAAATAAGTTGGCATTTATGTGAGTACAACCTAGGTGGGTGGGTTGATGGATTGTAGGTGTAGGTACTAGGAGGGTTAATTTGCTAGACTTTTTCTTCCAGTTTGTTCTAACAAGATTGTGGTTTTCCAGAGTGAACAAAACTTTTCCTTCCCCCTAAGTTGATGTTGATTGATGAGCCAGAGCAAGTAGGCAACTTCATTGAACAGCTCATAGATGCTCATGGCTGTAAACTTGAGCAGCAAACAATCTCCGACTTATTTGCAAGCAGTGCATCATCAACTCATGTGGCAGAGGAGGTCTACACAAAAATTGATGTTCCTGCAGCTGCAGCTGCATCCAACAAAAACTTTGCCCATAAAATAGCTCTGCTACATGATGCTAATTCCTAGATGCTAATTTGTTTTTGGTTAAGATTCAACAGCCTCTTTCTCAAAAGAGCTATTCCACTCTGAGAAACAGTCAGTCATCAACAATTTCTGCAATTTCCATATGTGTAGAGAAAACTATCAGAATCCCCAGACTTTCTGGACTTGATTTTTTTGAAGTATGTGATCTATTGCTAGTTGTGGACTTCAAGTGGAAGGGGGGCTTTTTTGTCCTGAAGGAAAGGCTGGTGGGGTGATCTATGACTACTTTGTAACAAACGATATTGCAGTCAAGTCATGGACATCCGAAGTGACTGTACATTCTTCTTGCAATTCACACCATAGTGTCCTGATTGTTGAAGCTCCTATCTAGTGAAAGGAGACTCTAAAAGTGTCTAGTTTTATGCTATGAGGCAAGATGATTACTAGGACATATGAGCACTGGTGTTCACAAGAATCAAATCCAACTATATATCTGAGAACTGATATTTCTATTGAAGTCATTGCTAGGAATGGCACTTCAGCTGAAAGCAGGAAAGTTAATGAGTTTATGTATCTGTGCTCATTCTTCTTATCTGTCTCTCATGCATGTGTGTGTACAACAGAAAGGGTGAATTGTGGGAATTGCGCTCAGAATTGTGTCAAACCCCATAGGGATGACAAACAAAAGACATCTGACGAAGCTGAGTTCTCAATTTTCGAGATGGAAATTACTATTGTAACCTAATTCTTCTATGAATAAATATGTGCATCTGCAAGCATGAGAGATAGCTCAACCAAAGATCATGCTGTCGGGTTGATTTGTAATCTCTTAAACCAACATCCATACAGAAAAAACCCTGGGGTCAAATCCAAAGATGGGACATTTAGCCAGAAAACTAGTGAAAAAACAAGAAAGAAAGATCAACGGATCCAGATGACTGAAATGAAAGATCATGATGGGTTTATTTGTGATCCCTTAAACCAAAGTTCACTAAAAGAAAGCCTAGGGAGAATACGTACCAAAATGAGACATCTCTTCACAATTGTTTCAATGTTTGCACCTTTTGTTTCATGAAGCAATTTTGTTTTGTATGTAGCAATGAGACATGAGCTTCACAAAAACTCGAATTGTTTTTCCCTTGCACCTCCCCCCACACCCCCGACCTAAACATCCAGGGCCAACTCTCGTACTCTATAACTGAACTGCAGAGAAATTCAGTCTACAGATAGAGATGTAGATACTAACAACAATGAAATTGCTACTAGCCTAGTGCACGGACCTCTCCATAGTTCCCAAGAAATGAACTCATACTTCACAGTAAGTCACACCTGGTGAACATTCCTCAAAATGTGAGACCAAAGGAAAACTACATCATAGTTCTTTCCATAGTCTCTCCCTTAACAAGGACGGCCAATAGAAGCATATCTTTGGCTAAAACAACAAAAGCAAAGGCATGTGGCCCAGTGATTTGTTTTTTGGTGGAGAACTTTCCCAACATTTAAAATTCACAAATTAAAGAAACATATTCTGTCACAAATTCCTTAGCTTTTTGAGGAAAAATTTCCCAAAAAATTTGAGAAAAATAATTTATAGAAAATTTTGATTTACTTCAATGCAGTTTTTTGTTTTCAGGCAAGTTTTCAACAGCTTGGACAACTTTTTACAAACCATGGCTACAATTAATATTAAATTTATTTTGGGATGATTGCTAATGATGCTCCATCAGAAACTTGCTGAAAGAAAACCATTGATCTAGGCTGAGATAACAACAATAAAAGCAAGATATGTTGATAAACCATGGCTTGAGGCTCACAAATCACTTTGGACATGGAAAAGTATTGCTATGTTTTTTGGGGTGTGCAATTTCAATCACATTTATTTGGGAAAGTGGATTCTTATTTGGGTTTTTGGGATTGGAATTCCTTTTTGCATGGTTAAAGCTTGAAGTTGAGTTATGTTTGTGAAAGCTTGTTTCAACTTAGAGATAAGGCAAGTTAAATTTTAACTTCCCGGCCACTTTAGGTCTGAAAATCCCAAGATAATGTCCAAGAAGTCCCACAAATCAAGGGCTTTCCATCAATACCAAAGGCTTGCCCCCTAAAATTCACCTAAATTTTATTCAACTTCATCTAATATTTTTTGTCAATATTCAATAATTCTTCCATCATAGGTTTAAACATTAGGAAACCACCTTGTGCACCCCTAGCCATCAAGGGTGGCTTTGCAATGGTATGAGAGTGTATTTGTGGGCACTATGATTTGGGAGACCTCAATGTGACAAACAAAACAAACTAGCTTCCATAATAGATAGACTAGTGTAATATGTGCCTTTGACCCAAGTGTGAACTAGTTACCCAACTAATTTTTCCTTCCAAAATCATTTTTTGTAATATAATGCCCATGAAAGGGTTTTGGAACAATAACCTTCATACCGCTCACAAAGATCCACTCAAACCCTCCTACCATTCAAATCCCTATATTCAAGAACAATCCCTTTAAAAAGGGGAACAAATTAAATACCCAAACCTCACACTAAAGTTCCTTTTCAAATTTTATCCCACCCCATCCAACTTGGAAAGGAGAAAACCTACATTTAAACATGTAATCTTGTCCATTAAGCTTACTTTTGATTTTCTACCCCTTCTACCTCTTCAATCCCACAATGCCTTTTTAGGATAAAGCCAACAAATTACCTTCCTTCATAGAAAGATGTGTCAAATATTGACCCCGGTTAGACAAGGTACAAATTAGTGTTGGGTATGTATGGGGGGTTTCACCATGTTTTGCCAATAAATTATAGAATTTTATTTTTATTTTATATTGATAACTCCAGTTGAGATCACTGTACTCCCAACTGCTTGGCTCCTCAGTCTTACCCTTTGCCACTAAAGTACTGAATGAACTTTTACATTCTAGAATAGAAAGACACATTTCAACCCAATCTTTTTTTATTTCAGTTTTTTAATTTTCCAAAATAAAAATTATTTGTTGAAAGAAATTATAGTGAAATTAATTCTTTCCCAATTTTTTAAAGAAATATTTTCTCAAAATATTGAAAATTTGCCACCAACACAAAAATCATCAATTTAACAGCAATGTCAACCATGCATTCCCAACATTAAAATAAGCATTCAACCTTGAAACTTTGAAAAGTGATATTACATGCCACATGAAGTTATGAACACTGAATTATTTTTTTAAACATCAAGAACTCATTGTTTTACAACAAATAATGTAATCTACCATTACTCCTTTTGAAAGTTAATCCCATGTATTATGAATTTGTTTTTTTTTTTTAATACAAACTTTAAAGCATCACTCAAAAATGAAAAACCCAAAAATAATATTTTGCATTTAGGGGATCTATTATTTGGGGATTGCTTTGTGCCTCCTTGATTTCCCACAAAACCTAATGGTTTAAGTTCAAGCCACCCACCCAAACCATGTGGGAGAAAAATTGTGTAGCAAATTTTCTTTGCTTATGTTCATATTGTTTGAGAAAAACTTGGAATAATATTTTTGTAGTGTTAAAAGTGATTTTTCAGCAAAAATTCACCAATTTTGTTAAATCAACTTTTATTAAAACGAAATTCCCCCAACCTACTTTGACTTTGAAGGACTTTACAAGTTCATTTTTTACCCACCAATTCAAGAAAAATTGTCATGCACTTAAATGGTTTTTTGGTGAATAAATTATTAATCTTTAATTAATTGAAAGTTAACTTAAACTAAATTTAAAATTAATGTATTTGAGATAAAAACACCATTTCTTGCTCTTATGTTTTGATTATTATAAGTTATAAATAGGGTGTTCCTTGGACCCCATCTTTAAGTGACAAGAAACAAATTTTGGTTGAACTTTTAAAGACCATTCTTTTCTTTTTTTAATTATGTCAAAGTGAAAGATATGTTTAATCATGATTTGGAAGTTTCTTTTGGTGATTAGATTACAATCATAACCTTCTAGTATTTTTTTTGTCACTTTTAAGGAAGAAACTCGTTTCCTTATTAAGACTTTGATTACATTTAATGTAATCTGCATATCACACATGGCCACAAATATTATTAAGTGTGGAATTGATGGATTACAAAGCTTAGATTTTTTGTTTAACAATTTTTTTCATCAATTATGTCTAGAAATACCCCATTTGGTTTTTTGGTTTGCATTGACTAATAGACGCAAGTATTGTGGTCTAATGTAAATTATCTAAAGAAATTTTTTTTGTTCGATTTCACTACTTTATTATGTTTGATTTGCCTATCCTTTTCTTGGAATCATGTAATATTATAATCTACCCTAGAATCCAACATGGATTTTTCATATGTGACAAGTGATTGAACCGCTAATATGAAAAATTTGAGTCTTAAACTTTTCAAAGGCAAACTACACTAAAACCATGATTCAAAATTTTCAACTCACATGTAAAAGCAAACTCAAGTGTCTTAATTACTTATGTGAAAACACATTCATGAGATCTAGATTGCAAATTGAATTTCCTTCCAACTATACAATGTAGTCTACATAGTTTTTAGTGTAGTTAAGAGTAAAAAATTCATGGTTTTTGCAAGTGTTGTTCGCATGGAGAAAAGATGTAAATGTCTTTTCATAATGTAATGAAAGATGTAGTACATGTAGAGAAGGGGAACAACCTGTGAGCAAGCTAAAAAAAAGGGGTTCACAATGGTGGTGTGGCCAAAAAGGACAGGGAAAGCAAAGTATTCCCCTTTACATCAATAAGTCCAACTCCATGAACACAACTTAATCAAAGCTTAACATCTCATAGTTTCATAATCAAAAAAATTCCATGAGTCAAACCAACAATTGTTTTAATTTTGCAAAAAGAAATCTATGAATCTAAAGGGGTCAAATCACTCCAATCTTTCTCTCTTGAGTAGGCTTCAATTGACATTGTTTGGCAAAATAAACCATGCAGACTCCTAGACTCCAAGAACACAACCAAACACAAAACCCTAACACTACATGGAGGCCAAACCACTCCCAAAGATGTCATGCATAGTTTAGACAATAGGTATAACAAAAGTTAATACTAAAGATATGCATTGCTCTATAGGCTTATCAAATGCAACCCATCAACCCTTCCTGAAGTCCTAATGAAATTTGATAATAATAAATGCATTGTGTATGTTTGGAGATCTCAACAAAACTAAGAACTCTCTCCCTTCATAACCATAGAGATAGAAACCCATACACTCAAATCCATATCCCCCACATAACATACATTTTCCAAACTATATCACTCATAAGATCAAGATCCCTAGTGATCTTCATCATCCCCCTTATCACAAACTCCTACACCTAGTGTTCGATTACATTATTCTAAAAGGCATAAAACACAACGGAGACAACTTATCCTTCAAAAATACAACAATCTACACATTCAAGCATTCTTCCTTCCAGTGCTACCAAGCATTGCAATCTATCTACAACACAAACACACACATAGCAAAACCAATAGAAGAAAAGTCACTGAAAAACTTAGCTTCATCTTCCTCATGTCTAAACCCCAAACAACCCCCTTTACAAATTTTACCATCCTTCAAATATGCCCAATTCTTCATCCTTCCATATTACCAAAGCACCAATCGGAGTCATATTCCCATGAAGCTTCATGAAGAACAAAAACCAACTTAAATGAACTTGCAAGCTCACAATCTAAATCAAGATAAACAAAGTGCCCACCTTCTCCTTCCTCCATGAATGCACAACCTACAAACATAAAACACACAAAAGAAAACAACATATTATTCGAAGCACCATATGGTTAACATGCTCATGATAATTACTATTTTCCATCAACCGTTGTTTTAGGGTAGTATCTTGGCAACCCATTTTCACTTTAGAACTCATTTTAGGTTATAATGGCACCTCAAGAATGATTCTAGAGAAGTTGATGAAGAAAGGGCACTCAATGGGTGTTGGCACTAATTTGAAATGATATAATTTGAAAAGTGCATTATTGATTAAAACTTCAAATGATTTTACTGAAAATAATAATTTTGTTACATTTTCTTATTAAAAGAATGATGGCCTAATAAAAAACATGCATAAAATTTATTTGCTTTCAAAACATAATTTGGTTGTGTGTTAAAAAATGACTTAAATGTATTCTTATCCCAAACAACTTCCTTTAAATCTTTAGGTTAATGTAGGTTCCTATTCACCTTTCATTTTAATTAGATGAAGTCCTTGCCAATTTTTTTATATTTTATTTTTTGCAACAAGCCAATTTGATTGGCCCATCACTCATTAAAAAAAAAACTTCAAAGGCTCCCAAAAATAGAAGGTTTTATTTTGAAATATAAAGTCCCCCCCCCCCCTTTTGGCCCACCTATATAGGTGTAAAGAGGAAAACATTTGCCAAAGCATATGGGATAAAAGTGAGGTGCTATGGAGAACATATTGGGAACCTAAGAACCCATTGGGAATTTGAAGGGAACATACTGGGAACACATTGAGAACCATCGAAAAATGAAAAAAAATCCTTTGCCCCCTCAAACTTAAAATGAAAAAAAGGAGTCCATATTTGGGCCTTGTTGTTGGTTGCATAAAATTTGTCTTCCCAAAGTCACCATTTTTGGCGTGGACTAATACCCCTTGCAAATAACACCCTACCTATTCAATCCAAATAAATAGGCGGATAATTTCCATTCACTTTACAAAAGATAAATTTGGTCATTGGGCCACCTAGAAATAATTAAAATGGTTACAATAGCTATGAATACATGCACATAATCCTATTCAAACTACAATTAAAAATTTGGGCATGTAAGAGCTTAGAAACAATTGATCTTGAAAGACCTAGTTTGACAAGTGCCTAGTCCAAATTGGACTAGTTACATGTCCAAACAAACTATGTACAATCATACTCACCTTCACAACAAATTTCCAAGTGTTAAGATTCATTAACATAAATGTCCATGGGCATGTTATAATCTCTTTCTCAACTACCCTCACCACGCACTTTTATTTTTTGTGAGTGGACCCTTGAGTTTTGAAATTCCAAAAAATTGGCACCGTCAAACATTGATTACGAAGGTAATTTACAATGTTGGGCAATTCTCACCCATCAAATGGAAATCGACTTCAATTTTCAGTTTGGTTCTTAATGAGGACCATCCAATGAAAACTAACAATGAAAATTGCCATGAGAACATGCTTGGTGGTTCTCATTGGAGATGAAATCCACCTAGTGAAAACCATTTAGGTTTTCATTAGGCATCAAATCTAGAACTAGGTCGGTTTTCATGGTAAAAAATACAAAAATACAAAAAAATTAATAAATCTAATAAATAGTAAATAATAAAAAGTAAGTAAAATAAGGGTAATAGTAAGAAATTAGTAAAATAGTAAGTAAAAAATAAAAGCAAAAGTTTTTTAAATTAAATGTGTTTCCTCTATTTGTCTTCAAATGCTCTCTAATGTGGCTACAAGAAATGTTGCAACTGGTGCAAATGAGATATCTTTTCACATCACAATAGGTGTGCAAATAAGCAATGCTTATGTAAGTGAGGAGTTAGGTTCTGACAAGAACAAAAGAAAAGACAATGTGTAGGCTTGAATTGTGAATGAAATTTTTGTTCCTCCACCATTAGTTCACAATGGTAGACCTAGTTATATTTGGAGAGAAAAAAGATATGCAAGGTCATCCACAACTAGGAGTATAACTTCAAAAAGAAGCACTACTACAAAATGTGGGTGCAGTTCATTAGTCCCCGTTCACTAGACCAATGAATTCATTCAAAATCCAATGAAATCACTTGGCATACAAGGAGTAGTGAAGCGAAAGAAAAATATTTCCTTGTCAAAGATTTAAGACACTAAAATGCAATCTAGCAATCTAAATTTGCAAGTTGATGAAGACTTCTTGGCATTTTGCAACTTTTCAACTACTTGAACTTTAGCAGTATCATCCTCCGAGGTTGATGTGAAGGTTGAAAATGATGGGCAAGAAAAAGAACGGATTGGTGAGGCATTGTGAAATATTGAACCTATGGATATTTTGAGCCCATTGAAACCTTGGTGATAATTATTACAATTTGTATACATAGGGTAAGTACTAATCAACTTTGTTATTTTGTTAAGTTATTTAATGTACATAATGATATTGGAAAAATTCACAATGAAGTTGAGGCCCTTATGTACTACTTTCATTTTCAAAACATGTAATAATTTTCAAATTGCTTTCTTGCATGGAACCTAGTGAGTTTCACAAATACATCCCTTTTTCTTTCTACTCATGTGTCATAAATTGGACGATGAAACTATAAGGTGAGGACTTTCTAGCCCTAAATTCTATCGTTGTATGTCTACTACTTGTTAGAGTTTTTGCCCTTTGTATACATTTCTTTCAACAATTGTGAACAACATTATGCTTCTTATTCCTGTTGTATGCTTAACAACCACCAAACATTGATGATTATTTTCCTACTTTCTCCCAACCTACATTCGGTTTTCAAATTGCAATTTCATATTTTGCAAAAAACTTAGGACTACATAGACCTTTTATTAATTGTTCTCAAAAGTTCATGGTTTGTTTTAACTTTTCGTTTTGCAAGATCCAAATTATACCATATTGATCCTATTCAAATTGTCAATGCAAAATGAGCAAGGAAGATCATACTAAATTATTTGTTATTGAGGAATTTGTTGATGCTAAGGGTGCTCTTTGGGATGTTGAATATTTGACGAATGACAATTCTATTTGGGGAAGCAAAGATGATATTGAAAAACATGCAAGCCTAGATTATGGCTCATTTGGTTTGCCATTATCTGTTGAAAAAGCCAATGACCAAGTGAGTAGTTTTCTTTTTATTGTTATTATCATCTTCGTGTTTTAATTTTGAATTTGTATGTGAAAATCACAATTTATAAATGTATAATACATTTATTTTCATCTTGTTGATGATTTCAAATTCCTATTGTTTTGTGTGGGGATGCACATGACATTTCTTCGCCTCCCAAGACATTTATGGATTATGTCTTTTCAATTTTGGGTCTTCACCCCAAAGATCACCTCCAATCCAAAGTGCCAAGGTCACACCCTACTAAGGTGAGTTGATTACATGTGATTTTGGACCTCAATGGGGTCCTGGTGGCAAAAGGGGCTATCAAGTTTCATATGTGAATGCTCATTAGTTCTTCCCTTATTCAAGCTTGGATTGAAAGATTTCATAATGAGATGTTTAACGATTTGTAGTTTATATTTGGTCTACAACATGACATTGCAACATTGACAAATATCTCTAGTAAAAATCTTCAAATATATGATTAAATTTATGACTAATATTCTAATCATAAAAGACAAAAATGATTAATGGCCTTAAAGTCATTACAAACGAGCTGTTAAGAACAATAGTCATTTAAAACATGATGTGGCAAATATCATCCATTAATAATAAAGGACATATGTGAAATCATTAATGATAGTTTAATAATTGTTGATTTATTTTATATTATTACAAATTGGACCCAAAAATTTGGGGAACATTATTTTTTAAATTTATAATAATATTATAATAATTTTTATTATTATAGATTTATTAATATAAATAATCAGATATATTTTTATTTCAATTATTTGTAATCTCATTATTTTTCATCCTATCAATTGTTGACATGTGTCACCACTTAAACTAAGTTAAAAACTTAAGTTAAGTGGGTAAATAAACCATCTTATCTACCTCATTAAGCTCACCTAGGTAACCACCTAACTTAAATAGTCTAGGTAGGTACAAAATATTTGGTCACTATTCCAATGTTGACCACATCACGTCCTTTGTGAAGTTTGTTCCTTGGACCTTAAGGATGGAGTTCAATTCCTTTACCACCAAGCTGCCTGACTTGTTGTGTAAATCATTTAATTTATTTAGACCATACTTCATTTAAACATTACACCAAAATTCAAATTTAGTAATTCATGTCTTATCGATAATTTGTCAAAATGAAAAATTGAAAATTTATTCATAAATTTCCTTCAACAATGTACACAACTACATATATATATATTTTTAAATGTAAATTCGGTTCAAAAGAAAAGTATTTGAAATTTTCTATTGAATAACATTTAATGATAATACTTTGGAAAATTTTAATTCAAACACATGCTTTGTAAATGAAAAATGTGTATGGCTAATACATGAATAAATAAAATATATCTTTCATATCTTAAACCTTCTTTTGGTTTAGGAACTTATATTATACAATTTTTCTTCCAATATATCATTATTTTATTAATAATTTCTAATTAAGATGTATGAATCCATATAATTTATCCACGTAAATATTTGTTAATGGATCATAAATCAATTATATTTATATACATTAATTATTTTGTATTCCTCATATTAAATAAGAGGTATAAATTTAATCTAAATATTTTAATTTAATTTGAATATTAATAAATTAATATTCAAATATTAATTTTTTTAAAATTTATATTTCTTGTTCATTTTTACACATAATCTAATATAATTGTGTTATAATTTATTTTTTAAACATATATTTTTAAAAATTAATTTAAATTCATGATAAATGTTTAATGTAAAAATCAATTATATATTTTGCACATCTTACACTTCTATTTTATTTTTAAATTAAAACATAAAAAGTTATTTATAATATATCATACTTTTACCATTAAAATTTATTCTATTGAATTTAGTCACATTCAATATTTTAAAAAAATTATATATCAAATATACTTATGAAAAATGTAATAAATTTTCTAATATTATTATAGTTATTCTTGAGTCATATTTGAAATGACTTTATTTTAGTCACATTTTCAAATGATATTTTGGACATCCATGTCATTTTGTCATCAATCATGGATGTTATATGGAAGAAAACTTGCAATGAAAAAACAATGTCATTGTCCTATTACCACATCAAATGCACCACTAATATATGAATACAACTTTTTCCACATAGCATTTGAAATAATATCCTATGACTATAGTCAATTATGTAATCATTTAAAACATCTAGTCATTGATTTTTTAATTACAAAGGACATAATTCCTTTTGTGTATCTAAACAAAATTAAAGAACAAACACAGTTTACTTTGGATCCTTCAAGGCTTCTTGGACAAGAATTGTGCTTAAAAAAAATCATTTTCTTGTCATAAATCCCAAAAACCTTGTATTCCATAAGAACCTTGATGTTTTCTTCTTGAGATTTCCCAACACCCATGCTAGGAACACTTTACTTATATATGATGCCCCATATAAATCTATATTTAATGATTTGTGTAGTGTTGTATTTTTGGAATTGTTTGAAGGTTCATCTAATAATGGAGAAATTCACTTGCTTTTCATTGTTTTCCATTACTTGGTCTCCCTTCATTCATTCGGATTTAATGTTCAGATTTATGTAAGGCATAATCATTTGGGGACTATTGGAAGCATAAGTCGTAATGATCGTTATTACAATATGTTATTTGAATATTGTAATGATAGTTGTGAACTAACATATTGTACAAAAGCAAAACTAAAAAAAGGATATAATATATTTATTATTTTTCTTACTATAACAAAATTTAATTAGTTTTTAATTCATGTATGGATTAAAATAACATGTTTAAATTGCAGTTTAAACCAATAAAATTTGTTATGCATTTTTTTTAATGAATTTTCCTAATTATTGTAGTTTAATATTTTCTTTTTGTTTATTACCTTGCCAAGTTTTTGCTTTCTTTCTTTAATCATTTCAAAATTTCCATTGAATCATTGCTTTTTCTCATCTTATTTTCAATGAATCACATGGTGGCCACAAGGCATTTTCTTTGTTAGTTTCAGATAGTTCTTTAAATTTTTTTTCAACTTATAAATGTTTTAATATGAACATGAACCACAACTCGTTGTTTTGTTGACACATCATGTTGTTCTTATAGTTCAAAGGTTCAAACATATTTCAATGATGAGTTCACATTTACGTTTGCAAAATTCTGACCCAAAAAATTGTTAATTTTCAACATCAATGGTGTGATGTGTTATTTCCTTCATTCTATTGTTCGACATGAGAATGCATGGGTCTTTGAAAGAAATATTAATAATAGCAAAGTGGAAGTGAAAGTTGGAGTGGAACATTTCCTTTCTACAACATTCAACTACTTTTACGTTGCAATTTGGTTTTGTATGAAACTTGAAGATGCATTAGAAGTTTTTCCCATGTTCATTCTTGAAAATTTCTTGGATTGGTTTATTTTCATTTAGGGACATGAACAATGCTCCAAAACATTTGATGAAATTTCACCCGAATCCCATTATTATCTGAAGGATTTGAAATGAGTGTATTATGCTTGCCATGGACTACCTTATGGGATGGAAGATCAACATTACTGATTAATGATGAATGTAGCAAGGTGCTTCGAAATCCGAAGTGGAGTAATTTTTTCTTGAATCATTCAAAGGACAGATATTATCAAGGAACAACATTCAATGGTTGGACCTCACATCTCGTTTGTGGGCACTATCGCTTGAATTGTCATTGGCCAAAATGGTTCAAGTTTATTATGCCTATACGGTCAAATATTCCAAGCTTCGTTTGAGTTCCTCTTCAAAAATTATTATTGGTTTGTCCAATATATGGATAACAATAGTGTCGATGTTCACAATAACCAACCCCTTCTAGGTATGTAATTTGAATCATTTCATTATGCAAGTCATTTTTTTGTTCTAATTTTTCTACATTAATATATAATGTTTCCATGTGCCTTTGTATTCTAGTATTGACTTTTGTTTGTAGTTGGTTTCGGAGGTTGTTCATAGGCTACACAACGTTGTTTGCAACTTTGAAAAGGAGAAAATGATATTAGCTACTCAATTTTTTATTTCAAAATGGTACTAATATTGTTGCATATTTGACCATGGACAATCACATGTCTTCTAATATTATGAGGATTTGACATTATCTTTCAATTTATCTTTGAAATTAGACTATTTAGGATTTGTAGGAATTTTTATTATTATTAATAGTGGATTTTTTTGTTTCAAAACTCTTCAAGAAATCAATATAATTGTTTTCACAACTTGGTGGCCACCATATTTAATTTGTATGTATAAATTTAATAAAATTTGTTTTACTTACTAAAATATTAGCGTGATTTATAAGTAAACAAATTTTTATTAGATCAACCTCCAATGTTTTTTTGTTTTATTTTAAAGAACCTACCATGGTGTCTTAAGAGTTTGATTTGTAGACATTGCATGTAAATTGTATTTTTTGTAGCACTTTTCCTTGTGGTTTTGGTGGCCACTAGGTCATGTATAATTGAAAGTTTAAAAAACTTAACATTGTAAATTTATTGTTTGGATTTTGAACTTTTGTAAAGTCCTAAATTAGTTAAATGTATTAATTTCCCAATTTTGATCCACCTTACATTGCATGCTGCTATTAAGCATAGTATCTTACATGGCACCTTGTCGGAAATGTATGGCTATTAAGCTCAATGGTAAATTGCAAAGATATTCCATTTCATAATGTCCAAATTTGCCATCCCAAATTGTAACTATTTAATGAATCAACACATCCAAATCTAGGCACCTTGAAATCAACCAATAATAAAATTAGGTGACAATAGTTTCACCTACTCCTTAATGAATGACTTTGAAAAGGAAGAATTGATAACCAAGTTATGGCCTAAATATTTATTTTAAGGAACCCATCTTTGTTCAAAGGCAATCAAGTTTCATTGCTAGCATGAAAACTAAGTATATAGTGCATAATTCATTATAGTAAACCACTACTCCTTTGCATATTCTTTTGGCCATTCAATATGTCATGTTGTCTTTCCCACCTTCATTAGCTTGAATTATCATGAATACTTTTTTTTTCCTTATTGAAATATTAGGGTTCTCTAATATATAATTTCAATGGTATTGTGTAATTCAACTTAAGTATATTTGGTTTCATGATGGGTTTGAACAATATTGGAGGGGAAAGATGATATTATGAATTAGAAATAGAAATAACTTCTTTAAGAATTCAAATTTCAAATATAGAACCTATGTTGGAATTGTTTGACATATTGTCATAGATCAAAGAATGACATGATGCTATGGGTTTGAAGATAAAGTATTGGATAATCTCTCAACTCCATGGGTGATAAACTTTTAGTGATCAACACCATAGACATACTAGCTTTAATCTTTTATTGTGTGGACATTGTAAATTGTGTAAGAATCTACAACTAGGTGAAAATCCTTATAGATGTACCACCCAAGACAAAAACGGTTTAGTCCTTACTGTAGTCCCTTTTTTCCCTATATTTTGATCCTAATCAAAACTAATGAATCAAAAAGTGTCAAATATATTATATGTACCAAATTATTTTAAACCATTGCGATTTTAGATTCCATCATAATCATACATAAATGTGTCTTTACATGGTAAAAAAAGATTAGGTAAATATAGAATAAGGTGATGTTATGACATAATTTTGGTACACCTTCAAAATTTGGACCCAACTTGTGAGTTTTCAAGGAAAATTTAATTTTTCAATTAGGGCCTGAACATTTATTTTATGTTTAAACATTATGTTAAAACATGACATCCATAACTAGAAAAACATATTTATAATGACGAGACCTAGCATGTCATTGTATATTTTGTTAGTCATGGATTTATGGTTTTAAATATGACAACATGATTAGGCCATGGGTCTAACCTTAGCCCATATTCTTGCCCTATGTCACATATTTAACCTAAGGTAGGTGACATCTAGTGCCATTTGTCACTTGTGGTTTCTTGTATGGTATTATTCAAACTAAATACATCAATTTATTAAAATTCTTAATTTTTTATAAAATTAATAAATTACATGTATTAATCACATATAAAGTTCATAAATTCATTTCATAAAAATAACTAAATATTTAACATTAATTAATATTTTCTAAAATTAAATTTTAATAAATACAAATTTAGATTAATCAAATAATTTAAATAATAACTTAAATGAAAAGTTTATAATAATTTATACTTATTTATGGTGATTTATTTTTAAAACTATGAAAGTTCATTTCAAAATATGTAAACTACATATTTGAATGTTTGTTTTTAAAGAATTGGCATTGAAATGTTATTATGTAACAACATTCAAGACTTTTTTTTGTTCAAATGAATTGACATTTAGAAGGTCATAAAAGTATAGATGTATACATCTTGAAAAAAAAATTTAAATGAATTTTTCATTTGGACAAAATATCAATAAAAATTTGAATTTTAAAGTTGACATTTGTATATACTTTAAAATGAAGTATGTTTTAAATAAAATTCACTTCACTTAATTTGTATTAAAAAAAACTAGTTGTGTTGTTAGCAAAGGGTTTGCTTTCCAACTTGGAAACTAAGGTTCAAACCCCACAATGGACATATACATGGTCAATGCCTAAATGTAATCAATATATTGATCATATGTAATTTGTATCTTGATCATATTCAAAAATAATATTTAAAAATTATAAAATAAGATTATTTAAAACATTTGAATTATTAAAAATTATTAAATAAATTTAAAAAAGTAAATTACCACAAGAAAATTTGCTATTTGTTCAATCTTATTTGATTGTAAAAAAATGTGGCATATATGTTTATAGTCATGTAGTCATATGGGGCATTTATGATTACAAATCTATTCATAAGTTTAAACCTATTTGCCATGTTTTGGCATATTGAAATGTGTTGTCACCTTTGATTGTTTAGTAGCATGTGTAAATTTCATGAGGCTTTTGTCACATGAATGTATATATAATGTTTCTTTTTGGTAGCTTATAATATAAATGAACCATGCATTATGAATTTATTTTAGTATGGTTTGACCATTTTTCAAATGCATTGTCAAAAACACTCATTTTGAAAGTAATCTAGATAATCTCACAACCAATGAAGTATTGATGCACTACCCAATAGAAATAAGGCCAAGTTGTAAAAATCCCATTAATTATAATACCAAATGGACAAAAAATGATTTTGGGGTGAACAACCTTTGCAATATTTAGATATTAGTAACACTTTTGGTTCTTTTATTAGTTCATGTGCCCAATTAGGAACAAAAATATCATGTTATGTAAGAAGTCTATAGTTTCACAAATAAATTTATGACCTCACAAAGTTTTTTCAACACAAAATGAATGCAACATCCCCAAGCTTCTAGTGGTGCAATCCATGACACACCTAGTAAATGTAGGTGGTTTCTCCTTGTGATGTCCAAATTATTCCATAAAAAACTTACATCCTCATGTTTCAAAATTTGGAAATTGTTTAGAAATGGCAAATTGTAAGCTGGTCACCTAGGTTTGGAATGTGTCCAAAATTGTCCTAAGCTCCTTACATGCAAGCTACAAAAGTTCATGCCTTTAAGTATTAAACTTAACCACATGGGCGTTTTCAAAGGGAAAAACAACATTGGAATAATTAATTTTGTGTTCCTTACTTAAAAGCCAATGGATTAGGTGTGTGAAAATGTGGCCTTAAATATGCAAGATAAATAAAAAAATTGAATGGTTTGTTGAAATTTCCAATTTGTGAAGTGAAAAATGAAGTTTGTTAATTAAGCTTCCAATCCATATGAATAGGTCATTTAAAGGAACAATTTGTATATACCATAAAAAGATGATCATTACATTAAGGTTTGTTTTCCAAATTGAGCTTCAAGAATTCCATTTGAAGGTATTTGGACTTGCTTGTATTCAACACTTCAGACACCAATAGTTTCATCACCATCTTCTCCATGCACCATTATGATAGCACCTTTTTCCATCACAATCCTTGCCCATTTTACATCAGAGAATTGTGCATATACACCAACTTCATCATCAAATTGTAACAACTTAACAAATTTATGGTGTCTTCATAAAGTGCAAAAATAAACATTGTCCATTGGGTCATCATGTCTTAAAGCAAACAAATGGCACTTGTACATTACTTTTCCATTCCTTTGAATTCAAGCTTTTATAAGGCATATGTTTTTGCGGTGGAAGTTTAAATTTGAAGAATGAGTAAAATGTTGATCCATATCATAGGCATAAAAGTAGAAAATAATAGCCACACATTCTTTTTCACTTATAATGGTCACATTTAGGCAAAACTTATTTATCGATTTGTTATTGAAAGACATTTTCTGTACATTGCAAAAAAAATTGTGGGAACACATTATCATAATAACTAATCACTTGTAATGCCGGTTCCTTCTGCAAACAAAAAAACACATTTTCCGTAAATTATAATCTAGGAACTATCTTCATTTTCTACAACTGTAAGAAACCCATTACAAGCAAAAACAAATTTTCAAATCCTATACTACATATTATGTAATGCTACAAACACATTTTGAGCAAGTGTATGATATGTTACCTTCCAGCAATTGGTACCATATTTCATTGACATCATATTCCTGCTCAAATTGCACATTTGTAATGCTCCATCATGATTCATATTTGGATTAATATATAACATGCAACCCAAAATTCTTACTTACACCAAAGCTTTCATGGATTCAGAGCCTTGCAAATGTGTTAATCTTGGGCAATCATGTAACATGAAATCCTTCAATGAACATAAACATTTAAGCATCAAATATCAACAAGTTTTGCACACTTTGCAATATCAAAACATTCTAATTTTTTTGGTAATGTCTAAATAAACACCAAATTTGGACATTGATGTATGTGCAAATTCACTAAAACATTAAGATCTTTAAAACTTTTAAACACTATTTGAATACAAGTTTTGTCAAGGATAATATTCTAAACATTATTTTGAACATCCTTGAAGCACTAGATAATCAATGGCCTTCAACCTTCCAAAGCTTTCTGGGAACACCTTAAGGCAAGGATTTTAAGACATCTCAAGGTATTCAAGTTGTTCAAGCTTTTTGAAAATATTGGGTAGGGTCTTTAAGTGTTTACAATGATTCAAGTGCAATTCTTTCAAGCTTTGGAGTTGTCCAAAATCTTCTGGAAGTTTCTCCAATCCAGTATTGCTCATCCACAAACACCTCAACTTCACAAGTCCACTAATTGATGGTGGTAAGCTTTGCAAGTCCATGCAATCATCTAAATTTAAGGTTTCGATATTGAAAAGTTGTGAAAAGGAATCAGGCAATTGAAAGAGGGACGTTCCTTGTGCCGAAAATGTTACTAGGCTTTGAAGCTTTCCAAATCCATATGGCAATTCTTTTAGACTCTTGCAATGATCTAGGAAAACTTGTTTCAATTTCGATAAATTGCCAAAGTTGTCAGACAATGTTGCCAAATTGATACATGAGGACAAATACAACACCTCAAGAGATTGTAGTTGGCTAATGGAATCGGGGAGTTTTGTCAATGTTGAACATGCATGTAAGTCCAACAATTTGAGTTTTGATAATCCCCCAATGTTTCTAGGTAACATTACAAGTGCAGTGCAATCTCTTAGTGTCAACCATTCCAATGATTTGCAAGGGACCTACACAAGACAAAAAAAACTTAATGGAATCAAAAAAATTAGAGATGAATTATAACTATAAAGTTGTAATGTCCTAAATTGAATATTATATTTCTTGAACATCAAAATAGATTCCAAAATAAACTAAAAAAAGGAAACAATTCAAATATTCAAGTTTTACATAAATATTTATTGAATTATCATTTTAAGCAATGTGATCACATTCAACTACCATGTGACATTACATCAAGTTTCTCGTTGTTATAATCTTATTTATATTTTTTGTGACGTACCTATTATCTTTAAAATTGAAAAAACGAAAACATTCATGGACGTTAGTTTAATTTTCATAATGGTTTCGTACCTGGACATGAGGGTCCTCCGCCCATAGGCATGTCAATTTCATGCACCTTGTAAGATTGAGCACCACCAAGTTGGGAACATTCAAGGTTGGAGGTAGCCTCATGATTGGTGAAAATGACCAATCCAACCACCTTAGTTCCTTTGACCATGTAGAAAAGTCACCTTCCACATAATGGCCACCCAAATGAAGAAAGTGTAATTTAGTCATTTTTGCAAATTTTTCTGCTACCAATTGGGTGTTAAGATTTGATCCAGCCAATGAAAAACTTCGAATTTTGGTAGTGCCCTGTAATAAGAGAAACAAAGTTGAAACATGAGACACTGTAGGTAGTTCCAAGAATGATGAACAACACCAATTCAACCACTGCAAGTCCTCCAACCTTATACAAGTTTAATCCCTTCACATAGTAGTTGAACATCACCAATTCAACCATCCTAAATCTTCCAACCATGTAAAGGTTTAGTCCCTCCACATGATAATCTTCAAACAAAGCTTACATTTCATTTGAATGAAAATAACAAGAAGCTACTTAACTTATGCATAGGTTGGATGATTTTACCTCATCATTTTCTAATACTTCATTTGTTTCCAAAGGTTCCCATAAATGAGTGCGTTTCCCAACTTGTAATGATTGCCTTTTCACCACACCTTTGCCCATATCTCGTAGAATATCATGCATTTGAAAGTTCTTGTTTTCGTCCAATTTTACCAAAGACTTGTCAATAAGCCTCATTAAGGAAGAGTGGGGTGATTTGGAGCTAGGACATGTGCATATGATGCATGATTCCCATATGCTCATTATGGGGTTCTCATGTTGTCCAATCATGGAACATGCTATGTCCAAAAACATCAACTTGTCTATTGGTGATGAAAGACCTTCATAACTAATGTCAAACATATTTTGTAGTTTGTGATCTATTGCACCTGGATCAACCCTTAATGACTTGGCTGATTCTATCCAAATAACTTCATGTTTAGGGGCTTTCTTGTCAAACAAATAGGCACCAATAACCTCTAATGCCAAAGGAAGGCCATTACACGAATCTACAATCTCCTTTGCAAGGTCTTGGAACCCATCACTTGCTTTGTCACTATAAAATGCATGCCAATTGAAAAGTTGTTGAGCATGAATGCAATCCAACACTTGAACTTCATACAATTTGCTTTCTTCTGTTGAACTTTGACTAGTGATGTAATTCAACACATTTCGATCGCGTGATGTGGCAATTACTCGACTACCTTGCATAAGTAGCTTGTCTAGTGAGGGTATGAGTTGATCGAATCCCCGTATATCATCTATGCCATCTATAACAATCAACACCTTTTGATCCCTTAAAATTCGATTAAAGAAATTATGAAATTCTTCCATAGATTTGAGATCTTCTCCAAGCAAGTCATGCACAAGTTGTTGCTGCAAACTCAACAAACTCCTTATTCTTACATCATGTAGAAAGCTTTGGCGTTCAAAGGTTTGTTGCTTTGCATACTCATTGTATACTTCCTTTGCAAGGGTTGTCTTCCCAATTCCACCCATTCCCACTATGCCCAAGATTCCCACTTCGTGCAAATAATTAACAACCTCTGTCACCGATCCTTGTAAGCCGATTCGATGTTGCACAACTTGTTGTAAAAGGCCCACGGGCAAGGCACTTTGGATTGCTCTCACAACTTTCCTCAAAAGTTGAGCTTCATCCCTACAACCAATTTTGCAATCGACCATAAGATTGACATTTCTGAAGTTGTCACCATTCTCCAAATACTATCCTTCTACATTAGGCATCATTGTGAAGTGAGAAGGATGTAAAGGTTGAAAGGCATACCCATTGACTTCATTGAGTCGAAATCCTGTGACATTAGCCACCTCAAAAAGAGCTTTTTCCCATCTTTTGATATCATCTTGTCTCCCTCTCTTCATATGCTTTCGAAAACCAGTAGCAAATGGTCCATGGTGGGGTCTTCTCAAATGTTCAGGTTCCACATCCAAAAAGATAGGAAAAATGAGTTTGCCACTTTTGACCATGTCACAAAGTTCATTCAAACAATATTTGGACTCTGCATAGCCCTTGGAAAACACCGCCACATGAACTCGCACACTGTTGAGGACTTCATCAATTGACTTGAAAGCATGTCGACCCTTCACAAGTGATTTGACATCTAGGAAAGGATGGAATCCAGCTTTGCAAAGGGCTTCATAGAGGTGAGCCACGAATGTTCTCTTCACATCAGGTCCACGATGGTTCAAAAACACATCATAAGTGTGCGACAATACATTAAAGCTATGAGAACCTTCTCCAGATGACGACGTTATAGCATTGGCTGTCTCCACATCTACTGAGACACTCAGGACATCAATTGTTGGTCTATCAATAATTGGATGTAGGGCCTTGTGCATGGGCTGATCTCTCTGTAAAATCAATATAGCAAGCCCAACAATCTTGTTGTTAAAGTTTGCAATTTCAAAATCTGTGCTTGACCACAAGTTTTATTGACATCATTGAATTGTAAAGCACAAGTGTAAGCAGAACACTTTCACCAAACAAAACTCCTGGGAGTGTCTAGTCTCAACACTAGAATCACTCACAATGAATTGCAAAGCATTGTGTTGAATCCACAACAAGCAAACCCCTTTCCTCATTTACTCCCAGTAAATTGGACACGATAGACATATGGTTGGCACAACACATATATGAAACATGCCAAGTACAGGGCATTGTGTCTAGTGAAGTGCCTGTGAGGAATTTGGGCGAACCGTTATGTCTACATGCGTCTCAAATCAGATTTAGTATGCTCAACAAATGACAATAGTCAGCAGCGAAGAGAGAAAACATACAACGATTTATGGACGAAATGGAAAGAGGAGTCAGGTTTGCAATTCTCACTTCCTGAGATGTACTTGGCAGAGCTGCTGCCGAGTCTGCAGAAGGGAAGAACCACTTTACACAACGTTGACAGAGGTCTTTGAACGACCACTTGCTCTTTTTCTCCCTCATCGTCACGTTTGGTAGCTAGCGGTCAAGAGAAAGAAATTTCAGGCCTAGTACTCAACCCACAACCCACAGCCACAAGAGCAAACATGTTTTCTAATCGGTCTATCGCAGAAGCAAACGAGTTCTGTTGCGAAGCTCAACATTGTTGAAATAACTTGTACAAGTATTCGGGCACTTGTTGTGGATGGATAAAACTCAAAAAAAATTCTGCAAAAATGCAACGAACAGGAGTCACGGCGGATCAGCACGAGGAAGAAGAAAACCGAAACCCAACATCAAGCTGGATCCCAAAGGAACGGGTTTCGCTTCTAGCAATCCTAGATTTACATCAAGATCTAATTTCAGAAACTGCACCTGATAGCAACAAGAAACGACGTCAGGTAATCTGCAGAAAAATTGGCGACTTCGCTCGGAAAACGCGGCATCGCTTGCGCTTTTGTGTTGGCAACCAAAAAGCAACCAACCCAAAATCCTCGAATCCTGCACCAGTACGCGTGACCACTGTTCATAATGTTGACTTAATACCATACATCCTACTCCAGGAGCAGCGTCAGCACATGTCCGTCAAATAATTAATAAAGTTTGAAGATTCCATTTCCAAAACTAGAATAATATCCTTCTTAAATATTCCATAGATTCTTCGTTATCCCTTCACAAAAATGTGTTCTTTGAAGAAAAAGTCTTTTGAAAATTTCAGCATTTGTAAAAAATAATGTAATTTGTCCCAAAGTTGCCAAGTTACTTGGGTAGTTTGTAATGCAACAGGTGAGCAAGCCATAATTTCCAAATGGGCACAATGGCCGGCATGTTCCATAATATAATGGTTTCCATGATTTGCACAATGGACATGTGGATTTTCAACAACGGTTAGGGTCAAGAAGGCCTCTCCATTTTGCCTTGTAATAAGTGTAGTGTAAAGCCTTCTTGAGTCATGGGGTTGCTTTACCAGAGTAAGGGCCTGTGCTTTGGTTTTTTCTTTGTGCGGGCTTGATTCTGATAACGGCCATGGCCAAGGGCTTTATTGAGCATAAAGACATACAGCAAATTTTCGTTTTTTTTCCTTGTGATACCTAATAGCAGGTATTACATGAAAGAAATGAATAAAAATTCAAGCGGTTTTGAAAAAAGAAAAAGCTTGCGGTAGTGGGCATCCCATTTTTCAAAAAGCCCCAAGAACAATGCAAGAAAATATAGGCATGCCTTGTGAGGAGCTACTTGATTATAGTAGAAAAATTGGCACATGTCTTTACCAATGTTGGGCATGTATATGATTTCCAACATATCTTCCATGTAAATGAAAAATAAAAATTTAGTTACATTATGTGTAAATGAATTCATCCACATCCATGTAAATGTCTAACCTTGTACATGTAAGTGTAAAACCATATAAATTCATTTAAAGCCATGTAAAATCATGTAAGTGTAAGTGATTTACACTTACCCACCATGTAAATTTGTGTAAACTCATTTAAAGTTTTTTGAAAAGGAAAATAGTTTAAGAAAAAGTTAACATGGGCATGAGTAAGTAGAACATTCTCAAAGTTTCAAAATTGTTTTTTGGTGACAATCAAAGTGGCCCATTGCCTTTCAACATGTTTTTTGGTATGCATCACAAATTAATGAAACTAATTAATATGAATCACAATAAATACTCCAGCCCTTATAAAATCCTAAACCAAAAATGGTGACAAACAAAGTTAAGAATGGAAATTCTACTATTTCTTTTTCCAAAATTGAGGAGAAATAATCTTCTATCCTATCAAATTACAGGACACTGGTTAATAATTGAATACATTCTTTGCAATGGTGGACTGGCCAAGCAAGAAGCTCTCAGATTTCTACCAATTAAAATAAAATTCCCTCCCTTGTAATTTCTTAAATTTCAACTTTTCAAATAGATAATTTCTAAATAATTCAGCATTTAAAAATAAAATAAAATTACTACCAAACCTGAAATGTTTCTATTGTACCTAAACACTTCCATTTATTGCCAAAATCATTGTCGTGTAAGTGTAAAAAACAATTATTTAGACATGTAGGGTAAGTGTAAATATTTGACACAACAAATGTAAATCACTCATTTTTACATGGTTGGGTACATGTGTATTTACACTTACCACCCTCCCAACAGGGAGGGGTCTTTACCACTAAAGAGGGGCAGAAAATGGCCACATCAAAACCATTATGTTATAATGGGTGGCCTCACAAGTCAAAGGAACATATCCAATAATGCTGTAAGAATACAGGGGATGCAAACACAGCCAAAAAAGGATGATGGGTGGCCTCACAAGTCAAAAGAACATATCCAATAATGCTGTAAGAATACAGGAGATGCAAACACACCAACTAAGCAGCACGTTCAGCCAGAACTGATGACAACTTCTTACCTGGGATTTTTTCACATTCGGAGCTCGCAAGCAGTTGTAGAGACTGCACTTCAATATGCTTCTTCTAGCAAGTTTTCAACAATTTTGTGGCATGAGATTTTGTTGCAGAAATTAACTTACACTTGAAGAAACTATGTGTGCCCATTCTCCTTCATGTCTCCATTTGTTGCAGTGTCTGCAAATTCTATCCCAAGTCATATGGTGGGTTTCCAATGGTGCTAATTACCAGTTTGGCCGGTATTTGGATTTTAATATACCGGCAAGGTAAAGGTAGATACAAAACTTCAAAATAAATAGAATTGTAAAGACATGGGTTTCAAAAAACATTTCCAATGCTAGAAGGGTGTAATCTCATCAAGAAAAACAATTTGGTGTATCTCATCAAGAAACTGCCAATAGGCTGAAGTTCCGTCATGTTTCAACACTGAAGCTGAAAGGTAAAAAAGATACAATCCTTCATAAGCTAAAAGATAGAATCCTGGAAGGTTGCAATTCTACTTGAGTCAAAACGGCTACATAATCAATTATTGGCATAGAGAGAGATCTGTAACAAACTTTGTCAGAATATGATTACATACATACAAGGTTCCCCAGCAGGTTGGGAATAGTTAAAAACATCTTCATAAATCATACATTGCACCCTGTGTTCAGGTAGTTGATAAGTGGTTGACCTCAATTAGCTGAATCGGCATCAATTCTTGGAGAAGTTCTCTAATATGGTTCCTGTACATAATTCCAACACTGGAGCTCAACAATTTGAATAGAAAGTGGAGAGTGGATGGGTTTCCAATCACCATTCTGTAAACAAAAATGTAGGACACTCATTTGAGAGACCTGGAGTTGAAATATAAACGATAGAAAGAAGCAGCAGAAAAGATTGATGTATGTGAATGGATGTGCATTGCCATGATTGCTTGTAACCTCCACACACAGCTCCACATGTGCTTGATGTGAATTGAAAACCAAGATTGGATAACATTCCAATCACCATTCCGTAGATGAAAAATGCAGGACACAGGCCAGGGAGGCAAGGAAATTCAAAAGATCGTGAAAGAAAGTGGCAGCTTATGATTCCTTGTAACCTCCACTCACTGCTCCACATGTGCTCAAAGTGAAATTTGATTCAAGCCTTACAGCACCTGTATTTCCATCTCTGATTTGAAGTCTTACTATTGGGTCTGCATCCTCCCATTCAATCTGCAAAACACTTGAAAGCTCAGTCAAAAATAATAAAGTGCATTGAGTTTCACTAGTCAAAACATTGTCATCATGTATTGAGCGTAAGAATGAATCTCCAAGCTTTGAAGCTTACAGTTCATAGTCTCACTTTAAATTGAATTGAATTGCATCAAATCACAGAGAGATTGCAATTTTGAGCAAATCCAGACACTGAGTTTGTACCCAACACCCAAAATTCTGAAAGCAGAATAGACAAGCACAGGCATTTACATAACATGGGAATCCTATTAACTCCTAATAATTGTCCCCAGCATGATATCAAATTCCGCACCTCAACCATGCCGAAAGAAGGGCCACGGACAAAGTTGCATTCTGGATGGTCTCGTAAGCCCACTGGATCACCTGCAGCTGGATTCAATTCATCCATACATGTCAGATGCATATAAACACAGTTCTGAAGAGAACAGTATTGCCTTCGGAGTGTTACAGTTAATACCTTTTCAAGATAAAGGAAGTGCTCTCTCTATCACACAACCTGGGGTCTATTGCAACCAGGCTACAGCAAGAACAGTCTCATGAATAGTCTTCTTGCTCCATAAAACTGGGCAAAGGATCTGTATTCACATGTTATGGGAAGCAGAGTCTTATGTTGCTTAGTTCAAACTGCAAATTTGGGTGATGGTGTCACAAGGTCAGAGCAAAGCATGAGTTCATCATTAAGTCCATGAATCCTTAGGGCCAGTATAGAAATATTTTACATCTGTTTAAATCAATGTCAGCTTACAGGGAAAATCCTACTGACCTTCACAGCTGAAATTGGTTCCTGTGCTTGTCGTCAAGCCACTTGCCATTACCTGCAATATGCCAACAGTTCATATAGCAAAAAATGCTTCTAGACTTCTTTGTCATACATTGTAGCTGTGCTTGGCATATGCAATTTATTATCATGTTAGGTCATACTTACTGCCTGGAAAAGAAAAACAGAGACCATCAGGCAGGGAGAGGGAAATACCTGAAAGAGAGGGTAATTGAGATTCACACTTTGATAGTGGGGTGCATATGGTTGGAGATCTGGCCTGAGTACCTGCTCAACATTCACATGACACTTCTTGACTGGAACATGCTTAGGGGCGGAGAACAATGTTGACAGAAAACCACTGTAGATCTGAAGGGATCCATCATTTGTATCTACAACTGCAAAAGAGGAGTATGATGGATACCCTGATATCAGAGTAGTGAAAGTCACCAGTGAGGACAACAACACAGCCACGAGCCTCAGACAGGAGATGAAGCAGCTGTAGCTGTGCAGGTTTGTAGCACTCCCAGTCATCGCCAGTGCATATGCACTCCACATTCCCACCACTAGCCCTGCCACACATCTGAATGCAAAGAACTTGGTGAATACTCCATCTTCCTGAAGACCTTTACTGTCAACTTGTGCTACATTTATCCCAAATTTCCAGCTGATGGAGATATCCAGACCTGTGGCTTTGGATTGCCAAGCACAACTGAGCTGGACACAATTAGCTTCAAAGGGGCTTCAGACTGTGAAAGGGTGTCCTGAAGCCATAATCGTTGCTCTCTTCCAAGCACCTGCAAACCAGATAATGGTCAAAACATGCAGTTATGCAGTTTAACAGGACACAAAAAAAGGTCTTTGGAAGACTAAATGGATCTATTATATTCTATGTGATGAGAAAAACCTCGCAAAATGGAGACTCTGCACGGCCATCAATGACTGCAGAACCAGATGCTTCATGGAGATGGCCAGCAGCATCCACAGTGAGAGAGCGGCTGCCAAAACGAGAAGATGAAGGGTCACAAGCCTCAACATAAAGAGGATTTTTCTTGTTGGTGGCCTCCAAACACCATCCTGTTTCCCAGCAAACATATGATAGAACATATGAATGACCATATAAGAAAAGATGGAGGCAACTGAAACTTGTGCACAAGTAATTGAAACAGTTAGTAACATACCATAGAAGATCAAGTCATCTTTATCACAGCAGGAGCCTGTGCCCAGCTCACCTCCTTGCAAGAAATCTAAACACCTGGCCTCGCATGACAATCATAAACCAATGACCACTTGACTTTACATGGCCATATGCTTAAGAAGCTTAGAGTTGCATTACAGAAGTTAACAAAAATGTCTGATGCTGAAATTTTGCAGTTCTGTATTGGGCCATTTGTTTTGAACATAAACACTCCTTTCAGGAGCAGTGAAATTCCATTGCTACTCCAACTCAGCACTAGATATATGGAACATCGATAAAAGATTGTTGTCTATGGAAAGCCATCCACGTACCAAGCATACTCCTGGTGGTCAACATTGGGCAGGACAACATCCCTACAAAAACTTTTGCGAACATGACAAGGAAGGGTGTCACGGTTGTATCGCTCATCCAACAGAAAGATGTCCACCTCCTTCCCCTTTATGAACTCATTCAGGGTGTACTGCAACATGACATCAACCCAGTTCACAACCCTCAGCAATTTCACACAATAAGCTACTCCTTGTAATCACATGCAGATTATGCAAACCATTGTCACCAATATCAGTAACTAGCCATGGCCAAACACACTTTTCATGGAGTCACTTAGAGTCTAATTTCCAGCACATTGAGCCTTGCAATCACTACTGGAATCCTACATTTGTTAACAAAGCATTTTAGTTCATAGAAAATATGATGTCCCAGGCACCAGGTCAGGGCTGATCCCAATCATGATCTATCTTGATCTGCATGATCATCACACCATCAAGAAATTGTCCTCTTCACGTATTGCATTGAATATGTGACCAGGAAGGATGAAGACAAGTTGTTACTCATGATGAAATGATGTTATGGACAGACTTGTAATAGAACCAACTTTTCTTCTAGTCTTTAAGGAGTTGCACTACAAACACTAATGTGAAGCTGAAAACCACACTCTACCTTCCATTCAATGCCACGTCCCCTGTTCCGACGTGGACTGCTAGTTGGCTCTCCCACTGCATCCAAGAAAATCTGCTTGATTTCATCTTTGTGAGGCAATCGCTTGTTCCCATGCTCCCTGTGTAACACAACCTTTCACCTTAGAAAAGGTTAACTGTCAGCTGACTTGACACAATTGCACGGTTGGCAGTGAAGACATGGCAGGGGACTTTGTGGTTATCCAAAGTGAAATACATCAACAGAACTCACCAGCTGTAATCATGATCATCATATGTGCCAAAGATTCTGCGAGGGCAGATTTTGGGGTCTGGGCCAGTTGGTGGATGTAACCCCTTTGCCCGATGCCCCGGACACATAAATGCCAGAAACTGCCATGAACCCAAAGAAACTCAAAAAACACACCTTGAACTCATTTTAGGATGGTAACTTATAATCATCTTCAGTCTACCAAGATAATTTCATTTATGCAAACCTGCATTTAGACAAATTCAGTACAAAGGAACTTGACTACTAAGAACCATGAAAACTGCAACAGCAGCCACTAAGATTAATCTTTTGCAGACTCACCAACAAAGGATACAACCTGAAGAAATACATGGTCTCAAAACTAATCTTCATAGGTGGTGGCAATCTGCAGCCAAACCAACTAGCGGAATTCCAATCTTCAATGAACTCACTAAACATGGAAAGAATCAGCAAGATGTCCAGTAGTGCATTTTCAGACAGCTCAGGATTGTTGGCTACTAGGCTTGAAACAAGAAAGAATCCTCTCCCTTGAGCTCACAAACATAAATTACCTGTGCATAATCAGGGTTTGCTAGCTGTGCCTGAACTCTGCTAAGAGCATGGTCCACATCACCTGCAAGTAGATGGATGGAACAAATAAGAGTGGCAATCTATTACACTAGTTGTGCAGATACTGAAGTTTTGTATTTGCTGTGCCTTGCCAAAATCAAAATGTAAACAAAAAATGATAGTCAGAGCGGAATGGGAGACAGGACCAGCCATGCAAGAGTTCGGAGCTTGATGAAGCCAGTCACTGGTGCAGTTGCAATGTTTGTGTGCTGGCATTGCTTCACAATTCACTCGTGGCCCATCCATATATGCCATATCCCCTAGCCTAGCATTTCCCCCCATCCAAACACATTCAGCTTTTAGTCTTGACTCAGTTCTTCTTCCCCATATCTGTACTGCCAGTATTCCCATCATCAGGAGTGATATGAATCTGGAAGAAAACTGTTAGGGGCTCGGATAAGGTTTAGGGTTCACAATGGTAGGATTTACCTCAATGAAAATGCTGTTTCTGGTTCTATCAGAGTCTACAGAAGACTTTGCATAGAAAACAATCTGCTGCTTGAGGTAGTTATGTCCAATCCCCAGCAAGGCTGATTCTTGCAAAGAGGCACAGACATAGAATTTACCTGAATGAAGATGCCACTTTTTCTACAAAACTCTTTGCACAGAAATCAATCTGCGGCTTGTGATTCTTATGTTCAATCCCCAGCAAAGGCTGAGACTTGTGAATAGAGGGGCAAATTTAGGTAGGGAAAGGGAAGAGTACCAAATCCAGGCATCAGGGTCACTGGGTATGATGCCATGGCTCCATACAGGCTGAGGGCTGTAATCGTATGCAGTGGAGGAACCAAATGCAATTCGATGCACAGTGCGCTCCTCTGGAGCAGGCAATTTGTTGGTCGTGTGCTCCTCAGTGTTCATAAGAGCAACGATCGAGAGTATGGTTGAAACTATTGATGCTGTTCCCACCAACATCAGAAACACAAATCTCCATCGCAGCTGCAAGAAGATGCCATGGAGGAATAAATGCTACTGCCATTAGCACATATCTGCCATCTCTCTAGACTCATAGTTGGAAGCAATCTCTTCGAAAGGAAAACACAATGGACAACCAGAAAGAAAGGAATCTCATTTGCATGTGAAAAATCTGAGTTGACAACACAATCTGTTTGGGGGAGGGACATTAGAGAGAAAGCTTCTATTCCCCCACCTTCCGCCTTCGATCTCTTCTTCTGCCTGGTCTGTTCAACCCTTGCAATGCCCTATAAGGGTTTGACACATTTTCTTCACCTCTCAGAAGCTCCATTCTCTCTCTCAAGCCTCTTCCGACGAGTCCCCTGAATGCCCGTCTCAGTTCAACGAAGTGCACATCTCCTTCTCATCTCCTGCTAAAGAAAAAGGTCAATAAATTCAGTCATCAGAATTTGATGCCGTGTCTCTGATTTTTTGGCTCTTCAGGCAGGTACCCTTCTTAACCAAAGACTTCGGCAACATCAAGTCTTCACTGATGCCGACGAAGGAGGGACCCAAAAAAGCAACAGCAACCTTACCTCAGCAACACCAGCCTTACGTCGTTTTCCGGTTGTCGAGAATTCAAAATAGGAAGAACATGATGCAGATGTAGAATACAAAGAAAGAAAAATAGCAGAAAAAACCTCAAGACAATAATGAAGGAGCAAACTAACCGAAACTCTCTTCTGTCTCGTGGTTTCCGAGAGAACAGGAAGAAGAATCAGCGGCAGAAGCAGCAGCGATCAAACCCTAGGTCATGTCTTCAGCAAATAACTCCGGAATAATGAATGTTTCCGATGTTTCCTCCCTGAGGGCTTTGTTCAGCCGAAGAAGAAATGGATATCATCGATGTTTCTTTCTTTCTTTCCGTTGTGAATCTGGCGAAGAAGAATTTGTTTTTACTAGTAAGCCACACTTCTTCTTCTTCTTCCTCTTTCTCTTGCTGACTCTTGAATGCTGTTAAACGAGAATCTGCTTTCAAGAGAATAATAATATGACGGAAGCATATAGGACATTCCAGAATATATGTGTTATAAGTTATCGCCGCAACAACCATATCAGTTGCGAGAAACTCAAAGTTTGTGTTGCAGCCGATGACGCACTCACGAACTGCGAAGCATCCATGTTGCAAAAATGTAGGATAATAATATGATGCTGCTGCTACTGCTCTTCTTCTTCAAGCATTGTCGCCGATGTGCAACTCCAGCAACCATACATACTTACAACTCCCGAGGGCAACAGATTTTCAACCGGTGGCGGCTCTTTTCAAAGAGAATGCACTTACTTACAAATGGAACAAAATTGCGTGTATGTTTTTTGAGCTGAAAGTCGAGTTTCCTGCGATCTATGCAATTCCCAAGAAAACTCTGTGAAGATCGACCATGCTAGAAGAAAAGTCTGCGAAATTTTCGCAATTCCACGAAAACTGTTTGAAAATCAACCAAACTTAAAAACTCCGCGAAAATCAACTAAGTGCCCAAAAGAGAGAGAGAGAGAGAGGAACTGGAGAAGGCGGCTTTCATGAAATGTTCCAAAACGAAGATTTTGTAATTTCTTTGAGCTTCTACAAACATCCTATCTTGCTTGTAAATTCGCTACTCTAGATTTGGGGGTTTTTGCACCTAACAAAATATGTACATTATGCGTAAAATACATCTCTCTTAGGGCTTTCTATGATGAGTAATTGTACTAATCCTCCAAAATGAAGATCCTATCTTAATTTAAGCAAAATTAGTACACAAGATCCTATCTTCCTTGCCAAATCACGACTCTCAAAAATTTGGGTTTTGTTTCCCCCCTTAACTTATGTACATTATGTGTACATTACATCTCCCTTTAGGGTTTATGTGATGACTAATAGGACTAATCTTCCAAATTTGAAGATTTTGTAATTTGAGCTTGAACAAAGATCCTATTCTCGGAGTGCTTTATAGTAGAGTAATGAGCTTTTAGGTGTTCAAAGAGAGACATTTTATATTTCTATGTTGAGAATACAAATTTTTTGTTTTGGGAGCCTCCAAAGTTTCAGTATTATTTTTCATGATGGCCCAATCAAAAATTGCTCAATAATAGAGAAGGAAACTCAAAATGAATTCCTCTTTAATTTAGGATAATTAAAGAGGATTTTATGTATTACACAAGGCATACATAAAATGTTAGTTAGAGATTTTCTAAGTTAGAGAATATCTAGGAGTTAATTAGGGGGTTACTTAGGGTTGATTCATAGTGCAAGAGGTTACATAGTTTTTACATAAGAGGTTATTTGGGATAGGGAATATCAAAACTCCACATAATGGAGTGACATAAGCTCAATTTAGAGGGCTACAATATAAGTAGACTTCTATGTAAATTAGATAGTTGAATAGATGGAGAGAAAAGAAATAAATTAGTCAAAAATAGATGCCCAACTATGTTGTATGGTAATTGGGCCACTTTATTGGATTACTAAAAATCATAGTTATGACATTCTTGGTGCGGGAATGTTATGGAAGTCCAAAGAAGCACGAATTTTAACGAATTTTATAGATCAACCAGTGAACATTTGGTAAACATTCGTGTCGAAAAATGTTTTGACAAGGTGCTTTCCCACATAAATTCGCAAATTTTAAAGTGCAAAATGAAGAATGTCATTACTATGTTAAAAATGCTATTTGGAAAATCACGAATTTATGATTGAGTTATGTTTAGATGTGATAAAAAGTAAATGCAAATTGTGATGCAAGAGATTCATATGATTGTTTGCTAAGAATAGCACATTGAAGTTGATGGAGTTTCTTGTAGGACAAGGAGTAATTAAGCAAGTGGGTGAAAACAAACTAAAGTGTACAAAATGTGTTACAAATAGGTGAAATATTGATTTTTGAAAAATATTTAATTAATGAAAATTTTAAGTATATTTATGTATTGTCAAATTATGCATGCTATAATCATAATATATCAAATTCTCAATGTGAAATAAATTTGAACAACATATTGACTACTCATTTTCAATTAGATGTATTTTTTAATCTATTTTTATGATACCAAACTTGTTCAATTTTGTATGTACCTTATTATAAAATAAGTGTAATAATTTTATTTTAAAATATTTTATATTTACTTTCTTGTGTTAATGTAAAAAATTGTTTCATTTTTAAATTGGATTTAGGCAAATTAATTTTTTTCCTACTTCAGCTTTTGACACCCAATTGGGTTTTCAAAGTGAAAAATAAAATGGAAACATTCATAGGTATAAAACAACTTGGAATAATGATAGCAAAAAGGTTTTTTCAAATATCAAGAATTGATTAAGGATAAAATTTTGCACATGTAACTAAATTTGATTCAATATTCTATATAAAAAGTGTTAAAGACATGGAATTGATACAATTTTTTTTAAAAAAAAATTTCCATGGAGATGCTGAAGATTTTTATGGAATGGTTGCTTGGTTATTGGGGAAGGAAAGGAAAGTCTACAAGCTTGTCAAAACCTTGTAGAGTTTGAAGTAGGCTTGAACATAATGAAATGCAAAATCTAAACAATTTTTTATCAAGCTTGTGCTTATGACAAAAGACCCTTGTGTCTATATACTTGTATAAAAGGAGATAAACTATTCATGACCATATATGTGAATGAGTGAAAACATAGTAAAAGTAGACAACCAACCCAAGGTTAAAGTTTTTTTAATAAAACATTCATGTGGTTTGATGTATCAAATAATTTCTGCAAAAATTTGATGAAAACATATTACACAATGTGTTTATCATCCAGTTGATAAATAATTTTTTAATCTTCTAATCAATATTACAATATTCAAAATCCAATGAAAACATTTAATGAACAAGGATGCATTTTGTTATAATGAATGTTTTTCAATGTGTATCTTTTTTATATCATTATTTTTATTTATATGTTCTAGTGTCTTTAAGTGAATCATTGAAATGTATTTCATAATTTTTTTAATATTATACAAATTTTACACTAAAGGCCATAATTTAATAATTATCAAACTAAATACTAGTAAACTACAAAAACAAATTCATAACACATCCTATTGTCATGAAAATTTACAACCTAAGTTGCCTTTCCCTACAAAACAACAAACATTTAATCTTTAAGGAAATTTTGCAAATTATAAGTTTTTGGTCACCAATAGCATATCTGAAATACATGTACATGTTGCCAAATTAAAACATATGAACTTAAATCTCTTCAAGAGCATGCCTTTATAATCATCAATGTATGTCTTTCCATGCATTTTGAAAAGAAATGGTTTAGTATCACACAACAATAACCCTAAACCAACATTAAGCTCCCATTGTTTTGAATTCGTTTTATAATTATTTAAACATGTTCACAGAAATCATGAAAATGCAAATTCACAAATATATAAACATTATCCACTAGACCTCATAACATTTCAATGTTTAAGACTCATGTAATCATTCTTCAATGTCATGAGGAGTTGAAGATCATGATTTTTTAAGTAGTCACCATAGTCCTTGGCTCTTTTTATTGTGTTTTCACTTGGGTGATGTTTAGGTTGTTACAAGAACAAATTGAAATTGAAGTTGCTTGGCATGATAGCATATCTCAAGGTCAAAGTTGGAGAGGCTGATCGTTACATCAAATTGAATGTTAAACATAATAGAGAACTTGGACTACAACACAATTCACTAGAGCAAGCACATGTGCAAGAGATAGTCAAGAGATTTGGATCGGAGGATGCACACATTGTGGACCAAGTCTTATTGATCCTTACATTTGACTAAACAAGTGCAAAAGATGATGAGCCACATAAGGAGGAATTGTTTGGTTATCAAGGGCCAGTTGGATATTTGATATATATAGCAATATGTACATGAGTGGACATTTTACATTTATTGAGTTCTGCGGCTCAATTTTGTAGCAATCCACACCAAATTCATGTGTAAATATTTTCAATTGATGCATTTTTTATTACCTAAAGGCAACAACAAAGTTGTCCATTCACTATTCAGCTGGTGAAAAGAAGAATATCCTCACAGTGTTGGTGCAAATTTTGCTAGTGATGTGGAAGATAGAAAGTCCAAAACTAGTTTTGTACCCATCCTGAATGCTGGAGTGGTTGTTTAAAAAGAAAAATTGCACTGTAGGATCCACAACAGAAGCTCAAAATGTTGTTGTTGCAGTTGCTGCAAATGAGAAAGTGGCTACATAAACTACTTTCAAATGTAGGGTATTGTCAAATGGCTGCTACATTGCTACACCATGACAACTAGAGTTTGCAATTCGTTTTGTGAAAAACCCAAAATATCACAATAGGACTAAGCATATTGATATACAATATCATATAATTCAAGATTTTTCAAAACATGAGGAGAGCACACTGGAATATGTTGGGACTAATCAGCAAGTGGCAGATCTTCTTATAAAGAGTTTGTACCAATGATTGAGAAGTTCAAAAATAACAAATCCAATGAAGAACATTGAGTGATGCTATTCTACCACAGAGTGGAAATGTTAGAAGTGATTTTTGAATATAGTTTAACAGTGGTACATAGAACACTTACTTAAACAAGAACAAAGAGCATTGCCGACAATTATGATTTTGAGTTAACTTGCTCTTTTCTGGATATTTTTAGATACAATTCTTGTTCTTTGCAATCAGATTTTGGAACTGTAAGTTTTTGAACTGTGCATGATGTTCTTAGTCTGAGCTCATATTGCATACAATACAGACAATCTTTTTCTAATAAATTTGCAATCTCTTTTTGTTGCAGTCAATGCATAAATTTTAAGCAAGCAAGTGTATACTCAGGAATAATCTGAGTGTGTGCAGCTCCTGTAAAACAATCTCTGCTTGCTCATAACGATTGATCAGCACCCAAGATCTATAAATATATCCACCTGGGATGGATCCATGTACTGCAGCTGCTAATCCAAACATTACAGCTGCATAATTTGATTTTGGCGTTCAAAAAAAAACTTAAATCTTTGTTGTCAGCAATGGCCGACATGATCTTTATGCCTTACAGTCCAGAAATTACAACTCCAAATTGGGGCCAGGATCTGTACTTGTATCGGCTCGAGTCTAAGGTCCCCACAATAATTTATTATTTACAGTTAGGTGGGGAAGATCTGCAACTCGGCAGGCTTATCTTTTTGTCTCAAAGAATGTTGGGTGTGCAGAGAAATAATTCTACTTCAATGTGAAGAATCTAGAGATTGGATTCTAGCTCCAATTCAATACTGATCTTGAATATTGAGCTTTTCCAAAACTAACTACAAAGAAAAATTGGAAGATCAGATCACCTGCTGCAGCAACTGGCAACAAATTGCATATTGAGATTGCAGCTAGATCAGCTTCTCTGAAGTGCTACTATACCATTTGGATCCATACGGCATTGCCAGGAGTGCCAGCTTGCATGGGGAAGAGCATGTAGTATTGAGGAGGAGCGACATTAGCATTGGGAGGAGCTGTCACAGTGACTGTGAACCTCGACGCACCTGCTGCACCCGCACCCGCCTGCTGCACCGGCACTGGATCTGACACTTGGAGTATGAGCAATCTTTGGCCTTGAGAATAGGCATGCGTGGTGTATGGAGCACTTGCCATGTGAAGCTCAAATGGATCTTTCCTCGATGGAGCAGAAA
>Ga0209208_10000794_pt1 | contig 42839 bp, 32 predicted proteins | sample S1TSphfallax_3_FD_187694 | JGI IMG/M metagenome (GOLD analysis project Ga0209208, IMG submission 187694) | Host-associated microbial communities from peat moss isolated from Minnesota, USA - S1T2_Fd - Sphagnum fallax MG (SPAdes) (version 2) | ecosystem: Host-associated > Plants > Peat moss >...
TTTGTCCGGATCGCTGCGCCAGGAGTAAACGTTGGGGTCGGTCATCCAGTCCTGAAGATAGTGGCCATGGACGAAGCTGACTCCGCCGCTCTCGCCCTTCGCAACCATGGCGCGCGCCTGCTGCACCAGCGGGTTGCCGCGATAGTTGAAGGTAACCACATGCGCGACTTTGGCCGCGATGGCAGCGTCCCGCATCGTCCTGCCGTCGGAGGGATTGGTGGCAAGAGGCTTATCGGAGATGACATGCTTGCCGGCGGTCAGCGCGGCCATTGTTACCGGAAGGTGGAGATAGTTGGGCGTGGTGTTATGAATGACTTGAATGTCGGGATCGGCGATGAGCGCGCGATAGTCGCCGTAAGCCCGATCCACCTTGTATTCCCGCGCCTTCTTGTCGGCTGAAGCCTGCGATGAGCCGGCGATCGCGACGACATCCACGTTGCCCAGCCGGCGCACCGCGTCGATGTGGTGCACGGCGACAAATCCGGGACCGATCAGGCCCATGCCGATCTTCTTCATTGGATAACAACGCCTTTCTTGCCCGTTAGCTGGAAGTTACTGCGCTGGAACACTCGATGTTGGCTTGGGGTGCGATGCCGTGCTGCCTTCGGTCATGCCCAGCGCCCACTTAATGGCTTCAAAGTACATCTTTCGAATGTCCGGATCTTGCCACGCTTCTTCCGTGTGTCCGAGTGTCGAATAGAAGACGCGACCCTTGCCGTACATCTTGCTCCAGGCAACCGGAAAATCGTGATCCACGCGGTGAATGCGGGGATTGTTGGAGTAATCGAGCTTACTGGCGTCGAGGCTCAGCAAGACGTCGACTTTGTCGCGCGACCAATCTTTCGGCTGATAAATCTCATCGAACTTCACGAAGGCGTGAGGGAAGTGGCGGACCGCAGGAAAGTCCGGCGCTTCGTTGACGATGGGCGCTTGAAATGTCATCCAGGGATGTTGATCGAACCATCCGCCAATCATCTCCCCGTACTCCGGCCACTTATAGTTGGTATCGAGCGCGGCGTGGATGCCGACAAAGCCTTTGCCGTCGTCGTGAATGAAAGACATCATGTCCTTCTTCTGGGTGTCGTCCATGTCGAGCTCGCCGGTGGTGCTGGCGAAGATGAGGACGTCGAAGTAATCGAGGTTTTTTGCGTTGTTTCCGAGCTTTTTCTTGGTCAGCAACTCGGTATCGGTGCGCAACTCGGTATCCCACAAGCCGCTGTCATGGCCCATGTTGTAGATGGCGGCCATGGCAGCGGAGACCGAGTCATGCTCGAAGCCTTTGGTCTCGCCGATGACCAGCACATGCTTGAGATGAATCTCCTTGGCATGCGGAGGAGGTGGCGTCGTTTCAGCCTGTTGGGCCCGGGCTTTGGCGATCGCAAAGAAGCTCAGCAGAGCGAGGCAAAGGAGCGCGAAGTTTCGAAGAGTTGGCACAGGGTTTCCTCTTTGGGTTCAGCGGTTGCCGTGCGTTTTTCGTTCGTGCGGAAGTCTAGTTGTTCCAGGGGCTTGGGCGCAAGTCTGGATGCGGTGCGGGCTCGAGGACCGGGCTCGAGGACCGGGCTCGAGGACCGGGCGATTACTTCTTGCCGACAACCTCAACCAGAGCGTCGTCGGGCCCGGTCCACGCGGCTGCGCCGTCGTGGGCGAGCTTTCCGGCGGCTTCGTCCCAGCGGAGATGCGTGATCTTGCTCTCGCCTTTCTCGTAGTTGTAGGTCTTGCCGTCGTCCTGATACAGGGTGAAGGTGGCGTCCGCGCCGGGATAGACGCGGATAGTCTTGAGCGCCTGCGGCTCGTTGGTGGAGAGCACGGGGACACCCAGCGGCAGAATCGATCCGGCTTTCACAAAAAGCGGCAGCGTGTCGATGGGGGCGTCTACTGTCACGGTCTGGCCGCCGTGCATTTTCTCGTCGGTCCAGTAGTTGTACCAGTCCGTTCCCGCGGGCAGATAGACCTCGCGAGTGGTAACTCCCTGGTCGGTCACTGGGGCGACGAGGAATGCCGGGCCGAGCATGTATTCGTCGGTCATGGTGGCGGCCTTGGCGTCGTTGGGGAAGTCCATGAACAGGGCGCGCATGTAGGGCGCGCCGGACCGATAAGTCGAGTAGCCCAGCGAGTAGATATAGGGCATCAGCTCGTAGCGCAGTTTGAGATACTTTTCAAGGATTGGCTCGGCTTGCTTGCCGTAACTCCAGACTTCGTTGGCGTTGCGGCTGCCGTGGGTGCGCATGATAGGCAGAAAGGTCGCGTATTCGAACCAGCGCGTATATAACTCGGGGTAATCGTCGTAGCCGCCCACGTTGGCTCGCGCGTCGGATGGGTCGAGGAGCGGGGGGTGCGCGGGGTGATGCTCGCCGGGAAGATATTGCCAGCCGCCGGTGTCGTTCGACCAATAGGCCAGTCCCGATGCGGTTGCGTCGAGACCAGTGGGAATCTGCCGCTTGAGCGTGTCCCAGGTGGGGTAAATATCCGACGACCAGACGATAACGCCGTTGCGCTGAATGCCGGTATAGGCGTCGCGCGAGAGAATCAGCCCGCGATGCGGAGTGTCGCGGCGAAAGCCGTCGTAGAGCGCGGCGGTGTGAAAGAGCGGATAGACGTTGAAGTAACGCGTACCCGGTCCGATGTGATAGTACGCGCCATTCGGGGGTAGATCGGGCTCGGTTTCATCGGCCCAGAGCGAGTCGAATCCCTTGCTGAGGATGTTATCGCGAATTACGTCCCAGTACCATTTTGCCGCTGCCGGGTTGGTGGTGTCGATATCCGATCCGGCGCGGTCGTAAGGCAGGCCATTGACCGGCGTACCGTCGGCCAGTTGCTCGAACCAGGCATTCTTCTGGATCAGGGCGTAGAAGCGGTCGTCGGGAACGAAGCGCGGCCAGACGCTGATCATGGTCTGGAAGCCCATCTTGTGCAACTCGTCGTTCATGGCCTTGGGGTCGGGCCAGTTCTTAGGGTCTAAGTCCATCTGACCCATCTTGGTGTAGTAGAACCAATCGACGACCAGCACATCCGCAGGTAAGTTGCGTTCGCGATAGCCCTTGGCTACGCCTAACAACTCATCTTGCGTGATATAGCGTTGCTTGCATTGAATATAGCCGTAAGCGGCCTTGGGCAAGAGCGGCGTTGCGCCGGTGAGCAGGCGATAGCCGGAGTAGATCTCGTCCGTGGTGTTGCCGGCGATCACGAAGAACGAGACGCGATTGCCGATCTGCGAGGTCCAGCGCGTCTGCTCGTTGAAGCCGGGCATGATGGTGGTTTGCGACGGATTGTCCCAGAGCAGGCCGTAGCCCTTGTTGGTCACCAGAAACGGAATGCACCAGGTTGGGCCGCCGGTTGAGACGTAGTTGTTCCAGCACTCGACGGTGTGGCCGCGGTGGTCGAGATAGCCCTCCTGATTTTGGCCGAGACCGTAGTAGTGCTCGTCGGCGGGCGAGGCGAAGGTCGCGCCGACCTGATAGAAGTCGAGGTCGGAGGGGCGCTTGTCGTTGAGCAGGTAGGCGTCGCCATCCTTGTGGTTGAGCACGGACATGGACCAGCCATTCATCTCGACCAGCGTTTTGCCGTCTGGGGTGGTGACCTTGATGTCCGCCCAGGGTGCGGAGCCATTGAAGAACTTGCCGATGCTTGCCTGCGTTTTCTGGACGTTGGTCGCGTCGGGCGGTAGCGTGCGATCGTTACTTTCATGCCAGGCGCTTCCGCCTTGCAGGGTAACCGTCATGCGGGAGGAACGGTAAATATGCGCGCCGGGGGTTACTTCGTAGCTCCACCCCTGCTGGGCGGGCGTGGCGACGATGCCGTACCCAGGCGGCGCGACGGCCTGCGCCTTGTCCAGGCTGAGGGTGACGCGGATGACGTTTGGGGCGTAGGGCTCAAGGACGATGGTGCTTTCGCCGCGCGGGATTACGATCTTCTCCGGCTGCGCCTGCGCGAGATGAGCCGCCGGGCCGACGAAAATGCCGAGGGACGCAACTGCTGAGATAAAGCGAATTAGTTTAGGCATAGCGCGGCGGCTCCCCGGTGAAATTCATGGCAGAAGAAGTGTACGCCAGGAGACCGGGGAGTGCCAAAATGCGGCTTTAGTCAGCGATGCCTGGGTCGGGAGGATCGATGCCGAGGGCGGTTGCCAGGGCGACGAGGTGGTCTTGTTCTTCGACGAGGATGCCGCGGATCTGCTCGGCGATGGCGAATTCATTGAGGGAGTCCGCTTGCTTGACGCGGCGGCGGTAGTTGCGAATGGTTTCGTGCTCGTTTTCGAGGTCGAAACGGAGCATATCCTCGGCCTTTTCGGAGGTTTTGACCAGTTTCGGCGTTACCGAGGGCATGCCGCCGAGGTAATCGACTGCGTTGGCGATCTTGAGGGCGTGGGTGAGTTCTTCCGCGGCGTGGATTGCGAGGGTGTCGGCGATGTTCATGTAGGCGGCGCCGGTGAGCACCTGGGAGTAGTTTACGTAGGCGATGATGGCCTGGTATTCGCGGGAGAGGTCTTCGTTGAGGGCGTCGATGAGGTCTTTTCGGGTGAAGTGGTTTTGCTGCGGCATGGATTTCCCTTTCGTGTTGCTTTCGTGCGCAGTGGCGAATATACGGGATGGGAGCGCGAGAAACTGCCCCCAATCGAACAGAGGCGCCGGCCATTTCCGAGATAATTTGCGCGTTGGGGAGGTTTCCGGGTTAGTTTTGGGGCGTGAAGCGCAAATTGTTCCACGTGGAACAATTTGGGGTGAATGGGAAGGCTCTCAAAAAACTTTGTTGCAAGTGGTTGTGTTTTGTTGCGTTTGCGATTGCGTAAAATTTGGGCCATTTGTGCCTTGTTGCAGCGAATGGGGATTTTTGGCGCTGAGCGGGAAATTTCTCGCAAATTTCGCCCGCCGGGCTGTCTGGCGCCTCTTTTGGCGCGAATCGGAATTGGCGATGCTCGGGGCGCATCTCAAAATCGCTAAATGGTCACCCTCAATTGTTCAGTTTCAGACCTGGGCCGAACGAGTGTGCAATCGAACGCCAGCTTCCGCCGAGTCCCCGGTCCCAAAGTGCGAGGGGCCGGGGACACCCTCGGGTGAGGAAAACGCCCATTGAAACCGGGGCCACCCGCCAGGTTGCGAACGTCCTATGGGCTCTGGTTATTCGGTGCGCCGATCGTTGTTATCTCCATGCTCGGCGGCGGCGGAGCGGGCTATCGGGGACAGGATGAAGTTATCCGCGAGATAGCGCGCCAGGCGCAGGATACGACTTCGCTTTCGCACGCAAACTGCGCCGGTGCGGAAGTGACCGGCCAACTCTGGCGTGTTCTCTCGGCTCTTATTGAAGGCCTCAAGCAGTTTTCGCGGCGAATCATCGAACAGCGCCTCCCTTGGTCAGGTGTGCAACGAATAGTCAACTCTTTTCGAGACCTGCAGGAGAAATGCTTGCACAAAGGCCCTGGTCATTCTTCCGCAAAATGGTGTAACGCATTACGATCGACTTGGTTGCGGGGAATAACGGGACGCGGCCTTTGTTCAGACCACCGCCCCGCATTCAATCCAACGCCTGTCGGACGACCCAGGGTTGAGTCCCGTCACGATACCCCGCTAGCGGGCATCACGCTGCCGTCGTGCATCTTCATCCAGCCGCTAGCAACGTCCTGTTTGCGGCCTTTCGCACCGTGAGCCATGGCAAACATAGCTTTCATGTTGCAAGCCAGCTTGCGGGCCTCCGCCATGGTCTGCTCGCTCACTGTGCCGCTGAAGCAGTTGATGGAAGCGTACTTTGTGGTCACTCCGATGGGCAGCACGTAGTGATACGCGCCTGAGGGAAACTCCGGCGTCGTGCTGGTTATCCCAGACTCCGGGCCGCGGCCGCTATGCTTTGGCCCGACTCAACAAGCCGAACCGCCTCCTGCTTGTACTCCCACGTGTAACGCACTCGCGTCGACTTCGTCATTATCTTCCCCTTCGCTGATTCTCAGCTAAGGGATACGTTCTGCGCGGGCAAGATCACTTTCGCCAGCAAGCCGCTGACGCCGTAAATCAGATCGGTCCATTGGCCGCCGGAGAGTCTGGCAAGCTGCCGTCCGCCGAGGGAGATGTAGTCGATGGCCGACGAGCCCGTCTTCGCCACGCGGCCCCCGTCCGCGTCGTAGACGTAGCTGAGGCTGCCACCCGAAGAGGGAGCCTCCGTCGCGATGCGGCCCTCGGCGTCGTAGGTGTAACCGTTATTGAAGCCGTCGATCAACAGGTTTCCGCTCGCGTCGTAGTTCCAGCCGGAAAGCTGGTTAGCCGTAGTATAAGACTGCACGAAGTTGAAGTTGCCTGCCGAGAGCATATTGCCGAAGGCGTCGTAGCTGTAGCTCTCGTTCAGGCCATTGGCGGCAAGCGTGTTGCCGCCGGTGCCCGTGTTGTTGGTTTCGTTGACGGTGCCTGCGGAGGAGCCCATCTCCATCCGCGCCCCCCATATGTAGATGGGGTTCGAGGCGGAGAACTGGTTGCTGCCGGTGCTCCCGACGCTCAGGTAAAGGAGCGTTAAGCCGTTTTGGTTTGTTCCGGGGGGAAGATCGAATCGCTGCCAGGTCGTGGTGACCGCGGCATTGAGAGTGCTGACGATGGTCGTGCCGGACGAGGTGCCGTTGCCGAGGTTGACGGTGAGCGACTGCGGCGTATTGGCCGCGCGAAGATAGATCGAGCCGGTAACCGTTGCTCCGTCGTATTGCGAGGGATTGGCGACGGTGTCGTACAGGTAACCTTCGTTGGAACCGCTGGCGACAAACTCGTCGGCTGTCGCGGAGCCGTCTCAAGCGACGGCGGAATTGGCATTGACCGTGCCGTTGTAGACGCCCCAGCCTCATGCTGCTTCAAAACACCGATGATCTGCTCTTCCGTGAATCGGCTCTTCTTCATCAATCGCCCTCCCCATTGCGCCTTGCTACCCCCGCTCTTCGCCCTCGGCACTCCTATCGCGGAGGTTTGTTTTTCTTAACCTGGCAAGTAGGATTGGCGAGAAAGATCGGGATGGCGAACCCGCTCAAGGTGGATTGTCAGTCGATACGGCTCGCAATCACATCGATTCCGACGGCGTTGGCCTGGATGCTCGTCGCACGTAGCAGAATTTCGAAGGGGGCGAGGGATCCGTTGGGAGGTTTCGCTCGCGCAACGATGCGTGCTACGGCTGCGGATTGCAACAGAGCCTCGGCCGCCGCTTGCGTTCCAGCAACATCGAGACCCTCGAGCAGCAAGATGTTGCCGTTTCCTCCAAAATTGGGGACGAAGAGGATCAGCGCGTAAGTTTCATGCACCGGTTCATTCCAGTGGCTGGAGTACGAGGCCAACTCGCCGTCGAGCGGTTTGCGATTGAGAATGGCCGCATGCAGCATGTCGTCGCCGCAGCGAATTTGGAAATTCGATCTCGCTTCGGCCAACGCTGCCCAGGGATTGCTGCAGGAGGAGCCGAGAAGGATCGCATTGGCACTTTTCAAGTCGTCTAACCGCAGATCTCTCGGGAAGCGGAGGAAGACGCGCTCGGGACGATATTCCGGGCGCCGCGCGATGGCCATGGCGATCTGGAGATTGGCAAAGCCGGTGAACTGCTGCGAACGGATGTCTCCTTCGCTATGGGAATCCATTTTCGGAAGGGGAACCTCCCGATAGCTGTTCTTAATGTATTCCGATAACGGCATCGGATGGTGGGAAAGGTCCTCGATCAAATTTAGGCCGGCGTCCGGCGGCACGATGTACGTGTTTCGCGAGGCATCGAAGATGTGGCTCCAAAGCGGATTTTCCGATTCGAGGCTCGGCCCATGGCCGTGACTATGCGAAAACGCAAACCAGGTGAGCGCCACCAGCAAGATGCTGTAGAGGACAAACCATGCCGCAACCGCGAAACGACCGCGTCTCCGAGCCGGTTTCTTGCTCTCGTCCAGAGCCAGATGGATTTGGACGGGTTCGACAGGCGCAGTGGGGGAGACCGCGGATTGCGGGTCGGAGTTCCGTTTGGACTCGACCGGGACAAACTGGGGAACGTATCCGCCTAACGGTATGAAAATTCGTATCGAATCGTCTCGACCCTCGGCCAAACCATGGTCCGCCAGGCGCTTCCGGAGTTGCCGTGCGTAGTTGCGCACAATGTTGTCTTCCACCGTGCGGTAGTCGCCCGGGCGGCCGAATACCTGTACGCCGATTTGGCGTTCCGTAATCTCATCCTGGCGGCCTTCGAGCGCTTTGGCCACGATGAATAGCAGAAATCGCGAAAGCAGAGGCGACTTGCTGAAGTGCGGTCCGGCCGCAATGCGCTTGGCTACCAGCCAGCGCTCATCGTTTGCGAGCCCGATTGGATCGAAGGTTCTCTCCTGCGAATAGCGGAGGTGTACCGCATGTTTTGTTGTAGGAACTCTCGCAATTCGCTGCAAGCCTGGTATCTCCGAGTCGGATCGCGGTGCTGCCGCCCCTGGTGGAGAGTTGCGACTGCACCCAGCATACGAATGCGCCATGAATACGAAGTGAATGGCCGGCGCGGCCCCCACTCCGGACGCTCCTTTTGCATGAATTTCACAGTGGGCGTAACTATCGCATCGACAATTACTTAGCTCTACTTCAACACGGGTGTATACACGCTTCGCTCACCGCCGGCACCCTTCTTTTGAGGCCGGCGTTTGCATACAGTCGGGGTGTATCGCGCTTTTCGGGGCCGCGATACGCCATTTTTAAGGAGAGCCATGATGAGATGCAATCGGAAACTTGCCCATGTGAGCGCTCGGCGAGCGCGATATGCCGGAGCGCCCGCGTGGGTCCAAAGGGTGCGGCAGGCGTTTCTTGCCGTAACCGTCTTGAGTATCTGCCTGATTGCGGTCAGCTTGAACGCCCAGGTGAATACCGGGACGCTGAGCGGCATCGTAACCGACCCCAGCGGGGCCGTGGTTGCGGGAGCGGACGTTACGGTAAAGTCGGCCGAAACCGGATACATTCGCACGACCAAGAGCCTGGGCGCGGGCGACTATACTCTGCCCGAGTTGCCCATTGGCAACTACACCCTCACCGCGGCCTATCGCGGCTTCTCACGGCTCGAGGAGCAGGTCAATATCGGCGTGGGCGAGCGTATCCGGCTCGACTTGCACCTAGCCGTCGGTTCCACGGATCAGACCGTGGAGGTCACGTCGGCGGGCGTGGAATTGCAGCGGGACGACGCCTCGATCGGCACCCTGGTGACCACCGACCTGATCTCCGAAACCCCCCTCTACCTCCGCAACTGGGACGACCTGCTGCGCACCGTGCCCGGAGTGCAGATCGCCCGCTTTACCAATCAGAGCGGCGCCACCTCTGCCGGCCGCACCGGCGACTTCAACGTCAACGGCGTCCACTCGCTCCAAAATAATTTCATTCTGGACGGCATCGACAACAACACGTTTTCGGAGAACGTGCAGGAACTCAGCTCCGAGGCCGCGCACCCTTCGGTGGACGTGATCTCCGAATTCAACGTAATCACCAACCCCTACTCCGCCGAGTACGGCCGGGGTCCGGGCGCGGTAGTTTCGGTCAACACCCACTCCGGCTCCAACAAACTGCACGGGGCGGCTTACGAATACGTGCGCAACCAGTACTTCGACTCCTTCGATTACTTCACCAAGCAGACCACGGACGTAAAGCCGGAGAACAACCAGAACCAATTCGGCGGCAGCTTCGGAGGCCCAATTCTGCGCAACCGCATCTTTGGCTTCTTCAACTTCGAGGAGACGCGGATCAAGCAGGGGCTCTCCCGCATCGACACCGTCCCGCTCGACAACGAGCGCATTGGCGACTTCAGCCCCGCCGCCGCGGCGGCTGCCGGCGTCTCTCCCTATCCCACCGTCTACAACCTCGACGCTTGCCCGAACCTCTACACCAAAGGCTTGAGCGGCTGCACCCCGCCGCCGCTGGTCAACAACAGCTTCGCCAGCGATCCGAGCGCCAAAATCGACACCGCGGTAGCCAAGCTAATCGCGCTCTTCCCCGAGCCGAACGACAAGCAGGGCGGAGCGAATTATCCAGAGTACGACAACTTCGCCCGCACCGGCGCCTCGACCGACTTCAACTCCAGCTACGATGGGCGCGTGGATTGGACGCCTTCCGAGAAGAATACGCTCTTCGGGCGCTTCAACTACTTCAATCGAACGCGTGAGATTCCCGGCTACTTCGGCGGCCTGGCCGACGGCACGGGCACCTCGGCGTGGGGCAACCAATTCCTCAAAGGCGCCAGCTTCGTCCTCGGCTGGACCAGCATTCTCAGCCCCAGGCTCGTCAACGACTTCCGCTTCGGCTGGGTACGCGACTCCTCGTACGGAGAGCAGCAGCCTTTCGACCTCACCCAGTACGCGGGAGACTTCGTGCCCGGCATTCCGGTCAACCCCGCCACCGGCGGCGGCGTTTCCCTTACCGCCTTCACCAACCACACCTATCTGGGATCGCCCGACTTCCTGCCCAAGTCGCAGGTTCCGATGCTCTACCAGTACGACGATACCATCTCCTGGACCAAGGGCACGCACAGCCTGAAGTTCGGCGTCAATCTCTTCCTGCCCATGCGCAACGTCTTCCAGGATGAGCCGGGTACGCGCGGCGACCTGTACTTCGCCGGCGTCTTTTCCGGACTGGGCAATCCCTCGGGCATCACCGACTACGCCGACGGCCTGTTCGGCGCTCCCTATTACACCCAGTTGACCAATGTCTTCTACGTGGACCAGCGGCTCTGGATGGCGGCTGGGTTTGCCGAGGACGATTGGAAGGTCACGCCCAGGCTCACGCTGAATCTCGGTTTGCGCTACGACTTCGCCACCCCTCCCTACGAGGGAAGCAACCACATGGCCAACTTCGATCCGGTCGGGTCCGGCTCGCTGGTCTTCGCCAAGAACGGCTCGCTCGGCGACCGCGCTCTTGTCGACCCCAACACCACCAACTTCGGGCCGCGCATCGGCGTCTCGTACGCCCTCACCCCCAACACCGTGCTGCGCGCCGGCTACGGCACGTACTACACGCTGCTGGAGCGCATCGGCAGCGAAAACCAGCTCGCCGAAAATCCGCCCTTCCTCATCAACAAGACGCCCACCAGCACCTCCGTACCGGTGTTGCAGCCTGAGGTCGGGTTTCCGTCGAACTTTCTCTCTCCGTCCACCATCAACTACAGCGCCCTGCAGCCCTTCCATGTGCGCGCCGTCGATCCGGTCAAGGCCGAGCCAATGGTGCAGCAGTGGAGCCTGGGCGTACAGCGCGAACTGGGAACCAAATGGCTGGCGGAGATCGACTACGTCGGCACAAAATCCACCCACCTCGATCTCATTTACGACTACAACCAGCCTTTGATCGTCAACAATGCGGTCACCTCGACGGTGCCGTATCCGAACTTTGGAACGGTCGAATACACCGCGCCGATCGGTTACGGCAACTACAACGGTCTGCAGGCCAGCCTCTCCCACGCCATGAGCAACGGCTGGAGCCTGCACGCCGCCTACACCTACTCGCGCACTCTCGACAACACGCCCGAAGAGCTCGAAAACAACCCCGGCGGGCCGCCCAATGGCCGCGACGAACGCGCCTGGTACGGTCCCAGCGAGTTCAATGTGCCGGAACGCGTCTCGGTCAACTCCGTCTACGAGCTGCCTGTCGGTCGCGGCAAGAGCATGCTCAACTCCGGCCCCCTCTCCTGGGCGCTGGGCAACTGGCGAATCTCCGGCGTTTACACCTACTACAGCGGCTATCCCTTCACGGCCACCTGGGGCAACGAAAGCAGCGAGCTCGACGGTCCCGGATACGCCACGGCGGTTCCCAATGTGGTAGGAAAAGTGCATTACGTGCGCAAACCGACCTGCTGGTTCTACGACAGCGGAACTACGGGCTGCAAACCCTATGCGTCGGGGCTGAGCGACGCCTTCGCCAACCCGGTCACCCAGGTGAATGGCAAGCAGGTGTACAACATCGGAAACGGCCGGCGCAACTCCTTGTACTCGCCCAACACCGATGTCGTCGATGCGGCTCTGATGAAGGATTTCCCGGTCACCGAGCGCCTCAAGGCTCAGTTCCGCTGGGAGGTCTTCAACCTCGCCAACCATCCGCTGTTCGGTTCTCCGGGCGGCGACGTCAGCAACGGCCAGGCCTCGCAGATCACCACGCTATCCGGCGATCCGCGCGTCATGCAGTTCGCATTGCGGCTCGATTTCTAAGCTGCGCGCGCTCCGGGCAGACTTTCTCCATCCGGAGCGCGCAACCCAACTCCCTCCCGGTGGCTTCGCTACGCAGGATCGGCAAGGCCACCGGGATTCTTCCAAGCCGCAACAACCGTTTTGCCAGCGAGGTACCCCTGTTGAGAATTCCCCGGCGATGGGCTCTCGGACTTCTGCCGTGGCTGGCGATCTGTTGCCGTTTTTCCCCGGCTCAGGTCATGCCGCCAAGCCAGCCTCCCGATCTGGTGTTGACCGGCGAGGTCACCGGCGCGCAAAACAAGACGTATATTGAAGTTCCCTTCGACGTTCCCGCCGGCAAGCATCGCCTCACGGTCGACTTCCGCTACACGGCGCGGGACCAGCGCGCCGCGCTCGATCTGGGCATCTTCGATCCCGAGCGGTTCCGCGGCGAAAGCGGCGGCAACAAGAGCCACTTCACGCTCAGCGAAACCGACGCCACGCCCTCCTATTTGCCCGGCCTCATCGTCCCCGGCAAGTGGCGCCTGCTCCTCTCCGTGCCCAACATGCGTCCGAACGCGATTTCGCACTATACGGCGGAGATTCGCTTCGACGACCGCAATGAGGATTCCGGTTTCGCCGCGCAGCCACTCGCGACCAGCAAACGCTGGTATCGCGGCGACCTGCACATGCACACCGCGCACAGCGATGGCAGTTGCCTGAGCCAGAGCGGCCATGAGGTCCCCTGCCCGCTCTATCTCACCGTCGAAGCCGCCGCCGCGCGAGCGCTGGATTTCATCGCCATCTCCGACCACAACGCCGATTCGCAGAACAACGATCTGCGCGAGTTGCAGCCCTACTTCGACCGGCTGTTGCTCATCCCCGGCCGGGAAATGACCACCTTCCACGGCCACTTCAATCTGTGGGGCGTCACCCAGTTTGTGGACTTTCGCGTCAGCCCCGGCACCCTGTCGCTCAACGATGCGCTTCGCGATGCGATCGCCAAAGGCGGCATCGTCTCCGTCAACCATGCCGAAGCCCCCGAAGGCGAGGATTGCATGGGCTGCCGCTGGGAGCCCGCCGCCGCCACCGACATGGGCCTCTTCAGCGCCGTCGAGGTGATCAACTACGGCGAAATCATGTTCTCCAGCGCCAAGTACTGGGACAGCCAGTTGCGCGCCGGTCACCGGCTGGCGGCGGTCGGCGGCAGCGACAATCACAACGCGCCCACTGCGCCCGGCGCAACCGGCGCCATCGGCTGGCCCACAACCGTCGTCGAAGCCGAGGAGCTTTCGGTCCCCGCGATCCTCAACGGCATCCGCCATGGCCGCACTTTCATCGACCTGACCGCCTCGCGCGACAAGACTCTGGACTTGGAAGCGGCGTCAAGCGGAGCGGAAGCCAAAATGGGCGAGACGCTGCAAGTGGCAAACGGCACCGTCCTCACGATCCGCATCCAGGTCGCCGGAGCGCGAGGCGACACCGCGCACCTGCTGCTCGACGGAGAGGAATCGAGCGCCGTGCCGGCGCTGCCGGTCCTGAGCGCCAACGCCGAATTGACCGCAACGCTCTCCGCGCCAGCGGGCCGGCACTACCTGCGTGTGGAAATCCGCGACACCGGCGGCAAGGACGAGTTGATCGGCAGCCCAATTTATCTCAATTTCCCTGAAAACCACGAGGTTTCCCAATGAAACTCTTTCCGATTTCGAAGTGCTTGCTCCTGGCGCTTGGCCTTTCGATCGCCGCGCCATCGTTGGCCGGCCAGCAGCAGGTTCCCGGCTCCCGCACGGTGATGGACGCGCACAACTGCTACCCCTACTTCGAGTGGTGGTACGACCGCATCGACCGCGCGCTCTCGGCCGGCACGCCGCTGGCCATCGAACAAGATCTCGCCTGGCACACGGACCCCAAAACGGGCAAGAGCTGGTCCGTGGTCACCCACGGCGAGCCGACCTACGGCAACGAGCCGACGATGGAGCATTATTTCTTCGACAAGGTGCGGCCGATCGTCGAAAAGGCGCTGGCCGAGGGCAATCGCGGAGATTGGCCGCTGATCACGCTCAACCTGGACTTCAAAGACAACAAGCCGGAGCACCTGGCCGCGGTCCTCGCGCTGCTGCGCAAATATCAGCCCTGGCTGAGCAGCACCGTCAAGGGCTCCGACCCAAACGCCGTCCAGCCCCTCGATGTGAAGCCGATCCTCGTGCTGACCGGTGAGGCGGACGAGCAGCAGACCGTCTTCTACGATCAGTTGCAGACGGGCGACCGCGTACTGCTCTTCGGCGCGGTCCACTCCGGCGAGAAGGATCCGAAGGCGGCGCCCGAAGTCATCGATTCCGAAAAAGAGACCAACTACCGGCGCTGGTGGAACAACGCCTGGGACGTGGTCGAATCCGCCGGACAGCCGAAAGCGGGCGAATGGACACCGGAGAAGATGAACCGCCTGCGCGCGCTGGTGGACCGCGCCCACGCCAACGGGCTTTGGATTCGCTTCTACACGCTGGACGGGGCGACCGAAGCGGAACTGAGCTGCCACGGCTGGTTCCACGGCTACAACTTCGGCTCGCTCGATGCCGCTCGTATGCGCTGGCGCGCCGCCATCGCCGCCCACGCCGACTACCTCGCCTCAGATCAATACGAGCTCGTCGGCAAAGAGGTTCGGTCGGCAAAATGATGGAAATTCCGGGGATAAATCGCGATGGGCGCAAGGCGCGCCGCCCTGCTCTGCGGAGCAGCCAGCGTTGGCTGATGGCGGCCATCTTGCCACTTTGCGCTTCTGCGTCTTCGCCAATGTTGGGCGCGGCGCAAACGGCATCGGAATGGCCGGCCACGCTGCCTAATGGCCGCCAGATCGCCCCGGTGGGCGAATGGGTCACAGTAGCGCCATTTCCCGTCGCGCTTGCCCTGCGCCCGGATGGCAAGCAGCTCACCGCTCCCTCCCTCGGCTTTCCATTTGCGCTGAATATCGTCGAGAATCCCGCAGGCACCGCTTCCGGCGAGCCCCGCAAGGTCACGCAAATTCCACCCGGCTTCCTCAGCAAAAAGGAGACGGAAGTCGACAGCGGAGTCGCCTACTCGCCGGACGGCAAGCGGCTCTATGTGGCCACGGGCAATGGCGGCGCCGTGGAGGTACTGGCCACGGACGACTGGCGCAAGCTGGCGCGGATCGACCTCAACGGGCCCGACTCGAACGCACTGGCCTCGAACGCACTGGCCTCGAACGGGCTGGCCTCGAACCGCGCGGCCAGCCCTGATGCCCGCAGCCACGTCTACCAGGAGAGCTTCGCCGGAGCGCTGACCCTTTCCGCCGACGGCAACACGCTCTTCGTCATCGACCAGGCCAACTGGCGCGTGGTCGTCGTCGATACGTCTACCCGCAAGCGAATCGCGTCGCTGGCCACGGGGGTGAACCCGATCGCCCTTTGCCTCAGCCCGGACAACCGGCGTCTCTACATCGCCAACTCTGGGCTTTTCGAATACAAAACCATCCCCGGCGCGGACGATGCCGACCGCCTGCATACCGGCCTGCGTTTTCCGCCCTTCGGCTATCCCTCTCGCGAAGCGCAAAACGGAGCTGAAGTCGAGGGAAAGAAAATCCCCGGCCTGGGGGATGCCAACGATCCCCGCGGTAGCTCGCTCTGGACCTACGACGTGAGCCGCTCCGGCCGGCCGCATCTCTCCGCCAAGTTGCGCCTCGGCGCGCCGATCGATACCGCCTCCAATACGGCCTCCAATCGCGTGGTTGGCGGCGCCGCGCCTTCCGCGCTGGCCGCAGGCGCAACCGCCGTCTACGTCGCGCTCGCCCACGAGGACGCGGTCGCCGTGGTCAGCCCGGATGGCCGTTCCACCCGAGCCACGATTCCGCTAACGCCGTTCACCGGACCTGAATTTCAAGATGGGAACGGCAATCCTCTGCGCGGCATTATGCCGAGCGGCCTTGCGCTCAGCGGCGACCGCCTTTACGTGGCCGAATCCGGAATCGACGCCCTCGCCGTCGTGGATCGCAAGACGAATCGAGTGCTGGGCCACCTGCCCGCCGGATGGAGCCCGTCCGCGGTTCTCGTCTCGCCCGACGGCCAGACCATTTACGTCGCCAACGCCAAGGGAAAGGGGAGCGGCCCGAACGGAGGCGCGAACTTCAATCCCAACCTCCACGGCGCCTACATCGGCGAACTCGAGCTGGGCGGTATCTCCGTCATCCCAGCCGCCGAAGTTGCCAGTCCCGAGCACTGGACCGAAGCCGTCGTCAAGAACAACCGCGCCGCTCAGTCGCAGGGCAATTCGCTCCCGCGCCTCGGCCACGTCCTGCTCGTCATCCGGGAAAATCGCACCTTCGACGAGGTCTTCGGCGACCTGCCCGGCGCGGACGGCGATCTGTTGCTCGCCCGCTTCAGCCTGCATGGCCGCGTCCAGGGCGACCCCGCGATGCAGGATCTCCGGGTGACGCCCAATGCGCATCGGATGGCGGCGCAATTTGCCACCAGCGATCGCTATTTCACCGACAGCGACGTTTCCGTCGACGGCCACCGCTGGGCCATCGGGATTGCCCCAACGCCATGGATGGCGATGGCCTGGCCCACCACCTACGGCGGACGCCGCAAAGGCAACCCGTTCAGCGAGGCACCTGGCCGCCGCGCGCTGGGCGGAGCCACCGATGGACCCATGCCGGAAGACGAACCGGAATTCGGCTCGCTTTGGGAGCATGCGGCCAACAGCGGCCTCAAAGTGCTGAACTACGGCGAGTCGCTCGAACTCGAAGGGATGGACGAAATGGCCGGATCGGAACCCGAGGGTCAGAGGCTGTTGCTCAACGCGCCCGTCCCGCGGCCCGTATTTGCCGCCACGGATCGCAACTTCGCCACCGCCAACATGGGCATTCCGGATATTGTCCGCGCTCAGGAATTCCTTCGCGACTTCGGCGCGCGGCTCAAGTCCGGAGATGTGCCCGCGATGATCGTCATGCGTCTGGGCAACGACCACACCGCCGGTCCGCGCCCCGCCGACGGCTATCCCTTGCATGAATCCTATGTGGCCGACAACGATCTGGCACTCGGCCAAATCCTCGACTTCCTCTCCCATAGCTCCATTTGGAAAGACACCGCGGTCTTCGTTACCGAGGACGATCCGCAGAGCGGGGTGGACCACGTCGACGCGCACCGCAGCATTCTGCTGGCGATGAGTCCGTGGATTCGCACCGGCTATCTGTCGCATCGCCATAGCAGTATGGGGAGCATTCAGAAGACCGTCTACGAGCTGCTCGGCATCGGCCCGCTCAATCTCGAGGATGCCCTGGCTTCCGACTTGAGCGATATGTTCGCCAACACGCCCAACCTGGCTCCGTACGACGCCTTACCCGCCGATCCCAGGGTCTTCGACCCTGCCCAGGCCCGCATTGCCCGGCCAAAGAGTACCAAAGAGAAGGCCGATCTGTCGGACATCGACGACAGCAAGAAGATTCGCAAGACCTTTCCCCAGCCCAAGCCCGCCAACCCCGGCGCCGCATCTACCGGGCCGCGGTAGCCGCGGCTGGCGGCAGCCTATTGGGTGCGACGGAACGCCGTCCGATTGCCGCACTCGAAGCGGCAATCCCGCTCAGGTTGCGGGCAAACTAGAAGACCTGTACCTTGGCCACTTTGCCGTTGAGGAAGCGGACCACCCAGCGGTGGCCGTCCTTGAGGTAATACCAGGTCTCGCGCAGGCTTTCGTCGGTGCTTTCTTCCACTTTTTTCTGGTCCGGCTCGCCCATGCCGGTGAGCACCATCGCATACGTCATCCCCTCGACCACGTCGCCGGAGCGGATCGCTTCCTGAAACTTGGGCGGCGTGTCTTTGGGAATCGCAATCCCGCGAATCTTGCCGGTATCGAGCACGCGGCCGAGCACCGGCAGGAATGCCTCCACCTGGAGATCGGCGTCGGTGAGGTCGCGCCCATAGCGGAAGTTGATGCGTGAGCCGCCGGCGCGCTTGTATCCCGCGCCTTTCTTGCCGGCGTTCTTGCTGGCGCCCTTCCCTTCGCCTCCGCCGCCGAGCTGCACTTCAATCCGGTCATTGTTGACTTTGATGTCGGTAATCGTGACCAACTCGCCGTTCTCCACGCCTACGCCTTTTTCCCTGAGGAACTTCGACAGCTCTTTCATGTCGATCCCGCGCAGGTCGAAGCGTTTTTCCGCTGGAACATTGACGTAGAGGTCGACGCCCTCTTTGTAGGCCGGCATATCCAGGAGCGCCTTGACGTCTTTGCCCAGAAGCGCGCGCTCGAAGTCCATCTCGGTTCGCTTGGAAACCGAGGCCATCAGTCCCAAGGGAGCGCACAGCGAGACGGCCAATGTACCGATGCCGATTGCATGCCGGAAACCCATTTTCATCCTTTACCGTCTCTCCTCGGCCGTCCAACCCGATCCACTGGCCTGTTCCCCATGCCTGCGGGGATTTCCCCAAAGCGTGGGCTATCGGAGCGAGGGGCAAGCCCGAATCATACCCGATTGCGCCCGATGCCGTACTTGCTCCGGACGCCCACTCTTCCAGCGTATCGACTGCCTTCGGCCTGGCAACAACCAGCCGGAAGGCGAACAGTCGCCTATTCATTCTCTAACAGCGCTAAAGCCGGCCCAGGCTGCTCGCAATCGCAAGTTGGCCCCAGTTTCACCGCATCCAACCGCATGGCCAAGCTACCCGTAAAATCGAGAGAGTGGCCGCCCCGCCGACACTTTCGCCTCCAACCCAGTCGCAGCCCCAGTCTCAGGCTGACGCGGCGTTGCCGCTGCGCCTCTGGCACCTGACTAGCCTGGACGCGCCCACCGTCGCCGTGGTCTGGTGCCTGGCCTTCGCCTGGACGGCCCGAGTCGCGCTGCCGATTTGGCTTCCCACCGTGCTGGCGCTTGCCGCCTGGTCCTTTTACATCGCCGACCGTCTGTTAGACGCTCGGCGCGAGCTGGAAGTTGATCCCAGAGCGCGAATGCGGACCGCGGAGTCTTCACTGCTGAGGCCGCGCCATCACTTCCACTGGAGGCACCGGCGAATCTTTATCCCCGTTTGCATCGCCGCAGTCTCATGCGCGATGGCCTTGGTCTGGCGTTCGATGCCGGCCGTCGCGCGCGAGCGCAATTCGCTGTTGGCGGCCGCCGCCATCGTTTACTTCTCAACCGTTCACAGTCCCTGGCGGCCTTCGCGTGCGGACAGGCGGCTGCCGAAGGAGCTGCTGGTCGGCATTCTCTTCACCCTGGCCTGCGCTCTGCCGGCCTGGTCGCGTATGGCCGCGCATCCGGCCGTTTTGATTGCGCCGGTGCTGATGTACATCACCCTGGCGTGGCTCAACTGCCTCGGGATCGAGGCTTGGGAATCCGGCGTGAGCGGGCGTTATTCGATCTTCCGCCGGGCATTGGCGCTGGCGGCCACCGCACTGGCGGCGGCGCTGGTTTCCGCGGCTTTGCACCAAGCGCGCCCGGCCTGGCTGCTGGCGGCGGCGGCGCTGAGCGCGGGCTTGCTTGGACTGCTGGACGTTTACCGGCGCCGGCTCGCCCCAACCACGCTGCGCGCCACAGCCGACCTGGTGCTGCTCACGCCGCTGGCGCTGTTGCTGCTGCCATGAAGCCGGTCTCCGCGCTCGGCCCCAAACCCGATTTCGACCGGCTGGCCAGGCCATATCGCTGGCTGGAATACGCAACCTTCGGCCCCTTCTTGTGGCGTTGCCGGATACGGTATCTGGCGGAAATGCGGACCTGTAGCTCGGCTTTGGTGCTGGGGGACGGCGATGGCCGCTTCACCGCCAAACTGCTCCGGGAGAACTCCAAGATTCGCGTCCACGCCGTCGACGGGAGCCGCGGTATGATCGGGACGCTCGAAAACGCCGCCAAGGCGAACGCCAGCCGCCTGACCGCCGAAGTCGCCGATCTGCGCACGTGGTCGCCCGGCCACGCCGCAAGCTATGACCTGATCGTTTCGCACTTCTTCCTCGATTGCCTTACCTCCGGCGAAGTGGCCGGCCTGGCGCTGCGCGTTGCCGCCGCGGCCACACCCGGCGCGCGCTGGGCGGTCTCCGACTTCGTCGTCCCCTCCACGCGCTTTGGAAGCCTGGTGGCGCGGCCGATCGTCGCCGCGCTCTATGCGATCTTCGGTTGGCTCACCCACCTGCGCGTACGGTCGCTCCCCGATCACGGTGAGGGGCTTGCCGCCGCCGGATGGTCGCTCCAAGCCGAGCATGTGCAACTGCGCGGACTGTTGACCAGCCAGCTTTGGCTCCGGCCAACCATCTCCGCCCCGAACCCATCGGAGTTACAGTAAGAACAGGCAGATCGTCCACGCCGAGGACCTTGTCTCATGCCGACCGACACCCCCGCCTACACCCCTTCCGCCGTCATCGGCTCCGATCTGGCCCGCATCGACGGCCCTCTGAAGACCACGGGAACCGCGCAGTACGCCGCCGACTTTCACTTTCCCGGCATGGTCCACGCCGTACCGGTCACCAGCACCGTAGCCGCCGGAACGGTCCGTTCAATCGACGATTCCCAGGCGCGAAAGATGCCCGGCGTGCTGGCAATTCTGCATCACGACAATCTGTACCGGGGCGAAGCGCCGCCGTTGTTCCGCCTTGCCCCCGGCGGCCACGGAGGACGCACCAGCGAATCGCGCCCGCCGCTCGAAGACAAGACCGTCCGCTACTGGGGCCAGTACGTCGCGCTGGTCGTTGCCGAGACCTACGAGCAGGCGCTGGCCGCCGCGGCGGCCGTTCAGGTTGCCTACGATCCGGCGCCCTTCAACGTGAGTACCCAGCTCGACGACCCGCAAACCGAGCAGTTGCCGCTGCGCACCGAGTCGAAGCGCGGCGACGTGGAAGCGGCCTTCGCCTCAGCCCCGGTCAAGGTGGACCAAACCTACATTACGCCCGCAGAGACGCACAATCCGATGGAGATGCACGCGACTGTCGCCGTCTGGAGCGCGCCCAACTTTACTCTCTACGAGACCTCGCAGGGCGTGGTGAACCACCAGCATGTGATGGCCGAAACCCTCGGCGTGCCGCGCGAGAACATTCAGGTCATCACCCGCTTTCTCGGCTCGGGATTCGGCGGCAAGCTCTTTCCCTGGCCGCATTCGGCGCTGGCCGCAGCGGCCGCGCGCCAGCTCAACCGCCCGGTGAAGCTGTCGGTGAACCGCAAGCAGATGTTCCAGACTGTGGGCCACCGCCCGCGCACCCAGCAGCGCATCAAGCTCGGCGCCACGGCCGGCGGCAAGCTGGTGAGCCTGCACCAGGACTACCGCAACCACACCAACTTCGGCGACGATATTCGCGAAAACTGCGGCGAGGCCACGCCGTTTCTCTATTCCACGCCCAATTTGCTGGTCACCTCCGCGCTGGTTCGCCGCAACGTGGGAACGCCCACGCCCATGCGCGGCCCCGGTGCCGTTCCGGGACTGTTTGCGCTGGAGTCGGCGATGGACGAGCTTGCCATCGCGCTGAAGATGGACCCGGTCGCGCTTCGGATCGAAAACGACACGCTCATCGACGAAAGCCAGAACAAGCCGTTCTCCTCGCGACACTACAAGGAGTGCCTGGAACTGGGCGCGGCGAAATTCGGCTGGGCCAAACGGAACTCGGCCATCGGCTCCATGCGCAAGCCAGGCGACAGCGACGTGATTCTCGGCTGGGGCATGGCCGGCGCGAGTTGGGGAGCGTTTCGCGGCGCTTGTCAGGCCTCCGTGGCACTGTTGAGCGACGGAACGGCGCGCGTGAGCTGCGGTACGCAGGACGTGGGCACCGGAACCTATACGGTCTTCGCGCAGGTGGTCAGCGACCGCACCGGCATCCCGGTAGACCGCGTCCGCGTGGTGCTGGGCGACAGCTCGCTTGTTCCCGGCCCGACCTCCGGCGGTTCCACGGCCACGGCCACGGTGCTGCCGGCCATCGCCGACGCCACGGACAACGCCATGAAGATCGCTATTTCGACCGCCGTAAGCGCGCTCAATTCTCCATTCCATAGCAAGCCGGCAGACTCGCTGGCCTTTTCCGAGGGCCGAATCCACATCAAGACACAGCCCGCGGCGACGGGTGTGCCGTTTGCGCAGATTTTGACGCAAGCGCAGGTGCAGGCAGCCAATGGCGAAGGCACCTCGGTCGGAATAGGCGCCGACCCCAAGGCGCGCAACTACTCCACGCACTCCTTCGGCGCGCAGTTCGTCGAGATCGAGTGGGACCCCGGCATTGCGCGCTTGCGCGTGAACCGCGTGGTTTCGGTCATCGACGGCGGTCGCATCATCAACCGCAAGACCGCCGCGAACCAGATCCTGGGCGCGGTGGTGATGGGCGTGGGCATGGGACTGCTCGAAGAGACGCTCTACACTCCGCGGACCGGCCAGCCGCTCAACTCGAATTTTGCCGACTATCTGGTGGCGACCCACGCCGACAGTCCGCAAATCGAGGTGCATTTCCTCGATCACCCGGACCCGATCCTGGGCGAATACGGGGCGCGCGGCATCGGTGAGATCGGCCTCGCTGGCGTGGCTCCGGCGATCGCCTCGGCGGTTTATCACGCCACCGGAATCCGAGTGAGAACACTGCCGATCAAGATTGAGGACTTGCTCTCGGCGAACGTCTCCGCTTAGCCGAATAGGCCGGAATGCCGTACCGGGCAGCGATACGGCAGCCGCGGGACCGGCCCCTGTTTTTTGTTAACGCGGCGACCTCGATTCTCGCGGTTACGCTTGTGGCCTCCCTAGAGAGCGAGTTGTCGCGGTTCGAGGCCGGAGGATCATTTTCTATCCGATTTTTGCAGGGATTCAGCCTTGGCGCGCTCCATGGCGGCTTCCTCCGTCCGCCCCTGGCGGGCGTAAGCCACGCCCAACTGCGCGTGGGCTTCCGCAAAGCCGGGATCGGCGGCGATCGCATCCTGGTAGCGGCCAACGGCGTCGGCAATCTCGCCGCGCTGCAGTGCCTGGTTGCCGGCGTTGGTGCTGAGCATGGCCCGCTGCCGGTTCACCGCTGTCCGGCTCAGTCCCGCCGCGATCTTGCGCTCCGCCGCGGCTTCGTCCTTGTTGCCGCTTTCCGCCAGGACGCCGGCCAGCGTGATGTGCGGGCCGGGTTGGTCGGGCATGAGCGCGATCGCCTTGCGCAGGGCGGTCTCCGCCTCGGCGGGCTTGTTCAACTGCTTCAGGACGGAGCCGAGAATCGCCCATCCGTCGCCGTTCGCGGGCCGAAGCGCAAGCGCGATCTTCAACTGCGTTGCCGCATCTTCCAGTTTGCCGATCTGCATGTAGAGAATGCCCAGCGTGTAGGGCGGATCGGGCAGCGCGGGATCGAGGCTCGCCGCCCGCGAAAGCTCCCGCACCGCGTCGTCCGTGCGATCCTTCAGCTTATAGGCAAGACCCAGATCGTAGTGCAGTTGCGGATTGGTGGCATCCAGTTCGCGGGCCTTCTCAAAATGGGCAATAGCCGCGTCGAAATGCGACTGCTGCAGCTCCGCCACGCCGAAGTCTTCCTGAAGCACCGGGTCGTTGGGAGTCTCGGTCAGCGCTCGCTCGAAAAACGGCACGCCGTCCTTGGCCTTGCCGGTCTCGGTCAGCGCCAGGCCGAGATTGGTCAGCGCCTGCGCGTTCCTGGGTTCCTGCGCAATCGCTTGTTCAAAGAACGGAATGGATTCCCCTTGCTTGCCGAGACGCTGGAGGGACATTGCCAACTCCAGCGCGCCACCCGGCAGTTGCGGGTCGAGCTTCAGCGCCTCTTCCAGGTGCGGTTCGGCGTCTTCGTCCCTGCCCGCGGCGGCCAGTCCGCGCCCCAGCTGCATCTGCGCCAGCGCGTTGCCGGGCGCGGCATCCGCGGCCCTGGTCAGCTCGTCAATGCCTTCCGCGAAGCGCTTCTCTTCGACAAGCGCAATGCCCAGATGCAGATGTGGGCCGGCGGCCTTGTCGCCCGGCGCGGCCGAGCTGAGCGCTTCGCGGAAGGCGGTTTCGGCCTCAGCCCAACGCTTTTCCTGCGCCAGCAACGACCCCAGCTCGTCTTCCAGTTGGGACTTTTGGCCGGCTTCAGCCGGGTCCGGCAGAGCTTCCAAGGCGGCCTGAAGCTGCGCTTCGGCTTCCGTCCAATGCGCCGTGGAAGCCAGGCTGCGCCCTTCCGCTTCATGCGCCAGAGCGAGATTGGTGGCCGCCGCCGCGTCGCCGGGATGAATGGCAAGCGCCTTTTCGAGCTCCGGAATCCCCTCGAGCGGCCGGCCAAGTTGCACCAGGACAGCCCCCAGCGCAACGTGCCCCTCGGCCAGCTCGGGCGCCAACCGGACTGCTTCGACGAAATCCTGCCGGGCCTGTTCGAGTTTACCCGCCTGCATATCCGCGTACCCAGCGCGGAAAGCGGCATCGGCGCGCCGCAGGGAGGCGTCGGAGCCGGTCTGCGCCGCGGCGAACCCCGAGCTGAGCAGCGCCAAAACGACGGCCACCGCGCTGAAAGCCCCGCATTCGAAGCGCCGAACTCCGTTTGCCCGCCCGCTCATGCTAATGCGCTCCCTCGGGCCTCGGTTCGTTCTTATGCTGAATCGCAACCGCCAGCTTGTATTCGCGATTGGCGTCCGCAAGCTGGCCCAGCGCGCGGTAAGCCTGCCCGAGCATATTGTGCGTGACATAGTTGCCTGGGTCCATGGCGGCGGCGCGATTCAAGTAATGAAGCGCCTGCACTGGCTCGCCCAGCTTGACGAGGGCCTCACCCAACAAGATGTAGGGACCCGTCGCGTTTGGCTCCAGCAGCACCGCCTTGTTCAGCGCCACCCGCGCCTCTTCAAATTGGCCGTTGCGCACATAGGCGTCGCCGAGGCGGTCGTACATCGAGCCATCCAGCGGATTGAGCTTCTGTTCCGCTTCCAATTCCTTGACGGCCTGGGGAAGGTCGGCCTTCGCCAGCGCCACTTCGCCCAGCAATTGATGGGCGCCGGGAAGGGATGGGTTGAGCTCGATCGCCTTGCGCGCGAACGCCTCCGCCTGATCCGGGAATTCCCGGCGGAGAAACATCCGCGCCGTCACCAGATATGCTTCGGGCGACTCCGGCGCAAACCCGAATTGCGCGGCAAACGCCCCGCGGGCGTCGTCGTAACGCTTGGCGTCGGTGTAGCAAAGGCCGAGCACATACCGGGGCTCGACGTTGGCGCCCTTGACCGGCACCGCGTCGGCTCGCTCCAGCAGCGGAATCGCCTGCTCGGGCCGATTCATGCGGTAGAGCGTAACCCCCAGCATTTCAATTGCTTCCCGGTCGGCAGGATCCTGTCGGACGGCGCGCGCCAGTGCCGTGCCCGCCTCCGTCAACTGGTCTCTTTGGTAAAAAATCATGCCCCGCAGACGTTCCACGCCGGCCTCTTCCGGCTGCATCTTGGCCAGCGCATCGAGTTCCGCCATAGACTGATCCAATCTCCCTTTCGCGGCGAGCTCGGTGGCCTCGGTCAGCGTTGCAAGCGGCTTCTCGGCAGTCTGCGCGGCTTGAGAAGCGGCGGCCCCGCTCTGGGCTTGGCAGACGGCTGGAGCCAGCAAGGCACAGACCAGGAGCACGGCGTTCCAGACTCTCATGGCATCTCCCTCACCAGTTTAGCCGGAGCCGATCGGGTTAGCGCAGAGAGTCCCTGGCCGCCGGCTGCCAAATCGTCTGAGTCTGTTCGCTTTGCCTTTAGGCGGGAGATTCGATCCCCGGTGAAGGAACGAGCGCCGAACGTCCTTCCCGTCCCTTCGCTTCCCGCGGCAAGAGGGTACGGCCTCTGAGGCGATCGGCCGGTTGCAACGGCTTCGTCTTAGGCATTCGGGCAGTTAAGGGAAAAAGGACTCTCAGTGCTCAATAGTGAGAGCGGCAGGTTGCCCTGTTGCAAGAACAGCGGAGCCGTCTGAGGTACGAATCAGGCCGTCGCCGCCTTCGGCTTAAGCACTCGCAAACGCGGGCTTGACCGCCCCAAGATTCCCAGCCGCCTCAGCCGGCTTCGCCGCCGGCGCATGCGCCAGTTCCCACGCCGACCGGTCCTTCATCAGCCGCGAAACCAGCGCCGTATGCATGGCGTGACCGGCCCGCACCGCGACCACCTTGCCCTGAATCCGCTTGCCCGCCAGCGCCAGATCCCCAATGAGATCCAGCACCTTGTGCCGGACATATTCGTCGGGAAACCGCAGCGGCCCGTTTTCCGGACCCTTTTTCGTGAGAATGATCGCATTCTCCGGTCCCGCGCCGCGAATCAGACCCATATTTCTTAACTTCTGCTCATCCGCTTTGTACCCAAACGTCCGAGCCGCAGCAATTTCCGCCCCGTAGGTCTCCGTCTCGAGGTCCACGGAAAAGCTGTCGTGCCCGATCGGAGCAGGGAAGTCGATCTCGTACTCGATGCTGTAGCCGTCCCCAGGGTAGACGCCGATAAACTTGTCGCCCTCGCGCACCTCAACCGGCCGCAACACCCGGATGTACTCCCGCCGCCGCCGCTGCGCCTTGATTCCAACCCGTTGGAACGCCTCGACATAGGCGATCGCGCTTCCATCCAGAATGGGCAGTTCCAAGTTGTCCAGCTCGACGATCGCATTGTCCACGCCCATGCCGATCAGCGCGGAAAGCAGATGCTCGGTGGTCGAAATCAGCACACCCTGCCGCATCAGGCTGGTCGCGTAGCTCACCTTGGCCACGTTTCTGGCCGTCGCGGGAATCTCAAAATTGTCTAAGTCCGTCCGCCGAAACACAATCCCCGACCCCGCCGGAGCCGGCAAGAGCCGCATCCGCACCGGAGCGCCGGAGTGCAGTCCCACGCCCGAAAACTCGAGCGCCGACTCGATGGTTTGCTCCTGATGCGTCGGATTCAAGGAAAAGTTTGCCAAACAGTACCCACATTGCGCAGCTCTCACGGCCGCTGCTACTAGACTAGACGCTACCTCCAGAAATTCGGCTGTGGCATTTTTACCACACAATGCGCCGCATTCGCCCTGTAAACCGTGCAGTTTGTAAAGAAACCGTAAGCGGACCCCGAGGGATGCGGGTGCGCGGAATTACGCCCGTTTGCGCCTGGTCGCGGCGGACGGGGTTTCTCGGCGCTGAGCGGGAAGATTGCTCCGCGAACTGCGGCGGCAGTCCGGTCAGGCCACCGGTGGGCAATGGCCTGTCGTTGCCTTTGCCCCTTTGGCACCTTATGTCGCATGGCATCGTCATCCCCACCGGGTTCGTCCGCTCACGACAAACAGGCAACTTCCACTTGGCAGCCTGCGGCCGTTGCCGAAGGCAGCCCGCTGTCTACCCGCTGTCTACCCGCCGTCTACCCGCCGTCCAGCCGCCAAGAGTACGCATACGGAACCGCTTTTCTGCATCGCGCCCGTCAGCCGGGGTATTCACGTCGATATGGGCTGTCGCGAGGGCGCGATATCTGTACACTAGAAGTCGATATGGCGACTTCCGTTTTATCTGCGCGCAAGGTGTTTGCCGACCGGATTGGTCGGATTGAGGTTTCGGCGACGATGGCTGTGGCTGCCGAGGCTGCGAAGTTGAAGAGTGCGGGTGTGAGCCTGATGGATTTTGGGGCCGGGGAGCCGCATTTTCCTACGCCGCGCCACATCAAGGACGCGGCGATCGCGGCCATTGAGGCCAATTTCACCCGTTATACCGTGGTTCCGGGCATTCCCGAGGTGCGGAAGGCGATCGTCGAGCGCCATGCCTGCGATTTTGGCTCGGATTATGCCGTGGATGAGGCGATCTTTACCGGCGGCGAGAAGCTGGCGCTGTTCAACGCCATCCAGGTGCTGGTGGAGCATGGCGACGAGGTGATTTTGCCGGTGCCGTACTGGGTCAGCTTCAAGGACATCATTCAGTATGCCGGCGGGACAGTGGTGTATCTCGAAACCGAGGAGGCGGAGAGTTTTCGCATCACGGCGGAGGCGATCGAGCGGCTGATCACGCCGAAGACCAAGGCGATTATCCTCAATTCGCCGTCGAATCCGGCAGGGAATGTGATCGATGAGGCGGATCTGGAGCGGATTGCGCATGTGGCGCACGAGCGCGGCATCTATCTCATTCTGGATGAGTGCTATGTGTACCTGAACTACGAGTCGAAGCCGGTTTCAGCGGGCAAGTTTGGGTGGGCAAAGGAGCAGATGATTGTGCTGGGATCGCTCTCGAAGACGTATGCGATGACCGGCTGGCGTGCTGGCTACGCTCTCGGTCCGAAGAAGGTGATTGCGAATTTGAGCAAGCTGCAGTCGCAGTCCACGTCGAACGCTACGAGTTTTGTGCAGAAGGGCGCGATTGCGGCGCTGGCGGGGTCGCAGGAGTGCGTGGAGGAGTTTCGCGCGGAGTTTAAGCTGCTGCGGGACTATATGCTGGCGGCGCTGAAGACGATTCCCGAGGTGACGTGTACGGTGCCGGCGGGGGCGTTTTATGTGTATCCGAATGTCTCGGCATATATCGGTCGCGGCGGTGGCAACTCTCGGATTGGGTCGGCGACGGAGTTGGCGACGCGCCTCTTGCATGAGGGGCATGTGGTCGCCGTGCCGGGCGAGGCGTTTGGGACGCCGCATCATATTCGGCTGTCGTATCCGGTGACGCGGGCGACGATCGACGAGGGTGTGCGGCGGATGAAGGCGTTTTTGCTGGGGCTTTGAGGGTCCGAACGGCTTCTGGGAATCCGCGATGCCGACCGGAATCGCCAAACGCGGGCGATGCGGGTGGAGCATCCGGCCCATCGCAAAGCAAGCTAGGCAATCTGCGCCTTGGTGGGGTAGGATAGCGATTCCATCGCTATTGGAAGTTTTCGAAGGACGCAATCTTGAAGATCGATTTTCGACCCGTAATTTTGGCAGGTGGAAGCGGAACGCGCTTCTGGCCCCGTTCGCGACGAGCCAAAGCGAAGCAGGTGCTGGCGCTCGATGGAGACCGCTCGATGCTGCAGCAGACGGTGGACCGGCTGGGTCCGATCGCAGGCCAGGAGCAGGTTTGGGTGATTACCAACGAGCTGCTGGCGGCGGAGATTCAGGCGCAGTTGCCGGAGGTTCCGCATGGCCAGATTGTCGAGGAGCCGGTGGCGCGGAATACGGCTCCGGCATGCGGGCTGGCGGCGTTTCTGGTGGAGAAGTCGAATCCGGATGCGGTGATTGGGGTGTTTCCATCGGACCATGTGATTGGGGATGAGCCGCGGTTTCTGAAGGTGATTCAGCGCGGCGTGGAGCTAGCCGCCCAGGGTGATGTGATGGTGGTGCTAGGCATTGAACCGACGCGGGCCGAGACGGGCTACGGGTATATCGAAACCGGAGACGACGGGCTGCCGGGTGTGGCCGAGGGCGCGCTGCATGTGAGGCGGTTTACGGAGAAGCCGAGCCGGAACCGGGCCGAGGAGTTTGTGGCGGCGGGGAATTACTTCTGGAATTCGGGGATGTTCTTGTGGTCGGCGCGGACGCTGGCGAATGCGGTGCGGGAGCATTTGCCGGAGACCGCTCCGCTGCTGGAGAAGATTGCGGCGGCGTTCGGCACGGAGCGGTTCGATGCCGTCTTTGCCGAGCTCTATCCGCAGTGCGAGAACATTTCGGTGGATTACGCGATTCTGGAGCCGCGGTCGGCGAAGGGCGAGCACTACTCGCGGCTCTATTGCCTGCCGGCGGAGTTTGGCTGGAACGATCTGGGCTCGTGGGAGTCGCTCTACGAGTACCAGGTGGAGACGCGGTCGCGCGGGGATGAAGAGGGCAATGTGGCTGAGGCGGCGGGGCTGTTGACGCTGGACTCGGGCGACAACTACGTCTATAGCCCGAAGAAGTTTGTGGCCTTGGTGGGCGTGGAAGATTTGGTCATTGTGGAGACCGAAGACGCGCTGCTGATCGCCCACCGCAAGCACTCGCAGGACGTGGGAAAGATTGTGAAGGAGCTGGCGGCGGGTGGGCGGACGGAGCTGATTTAGCGCTGGCTTTCTCGTATCGAGCGCGGAGTTGGGACAGTCTGGATGGGATTCGCCTCTTTTGGGTGTTCAGAACGTGGCACGATTGCGAGCGTTTGCGCGATACACTGACGGAAATGCATCCACAGTGACGGAGGACGAGCGGAACGCATGGCGCATCCGGTGATCAAGTTTGGAACCGACGGCTGGCGCGGGGTGATTGCCAGCGATTTCACTTTTGAGAATGTGCGCGTGGCGGCGGCGGCGGTGGCGGCTTACCTTCACGCCCAGTGCGATCCGAAACAGGCTGCTTCACGGGGGATTTGTATCGGGTACGATTCGCGGTTTTTGTCGGAGGCGTTCGCGCGAACCTGCGCGGAGGTAGTCGCCGGGACAGGAATCGCGGTGAAGTTGGCCCGGGAGATTACCCCGACGCCTGCCTTGAGCTACGGAGTGCGGGAGCTGGGCGCGGCCGGCGGGATCATGATTACCTCGTCGCACAATCCGGCGCAGTGGAATGGAGTCAAGTACAAGGCGTGGTTTGGCGGGTCGGGGAGTCCCTCGATCATTGCGGAAATTGAGTCGTATCTGGGGGCTCCGGTACCGAAGCCTAGCGCGCCGGCGGCAATCGAGGAAGTGGATTTCATCGCGCCGTATATGGCGGCGATCGAGAAGTTTGCGGATCTGGATTTGATTGCGAAATCGGGGCGCAAGTTCGGGATCGACTCGATGTATGGGGCCGGGCGGCGCCTCTTGGCTGGGGTGTTTACGCGCATCGGCGTGGATTTTGTGCAGATTCGCGGCGAGGTGAACCCGCTGTTTCCGGGGATCAATCCAGAGCCGATCTTGCCCCATATTCAGGCGCTGGGCGATGCGGTGGTGGCGAACGGCTGCGATGCCGGACTATGCACGGATGGCGACGCGGACCGTATCGGCGCGACGGACGAGCATGGGAATTTCGTCGATCCGCACAAGATTTTCTCGGTGCTGCTCGAATGGGTTTTGAAGCGCAAAGGCTGGCCGGGAGATGTGACGCGGGCCTTCAACACGACCAAGATGCTGGACCGCATCTGCGCGAAGTATGGGCGGAAGATTCACGAGCACGGCATCGGCTTCAAGTATGTGGTGGATTTCATGCTGGCGCAGGAGATTGTGATAGGCGGCGAGGAGTCGGGCGGCATCGGCTTCCAGCGCCACCTGCCGGAGCGCGATGGCCTCTTGAACGCGCTGCTCTTGGCCAATGTGATGGCCGAAGAGAAGAAGACGCTGGGCGAGCTGGTGGCGGACCTCCAGGCCGAGTACGGCGAGCACCAGTATGGGCGCATCGACCTGCATATTCCCGACGAGATCAAGAATTCTGCGATTGCGCGGGCCAAGGCGCTGAAGCCGGGCGATACGAGCTTTGCCGGGATGCCGATTTTGCGGGTGGAGACGCTGGACGGGGTGAAGTTTTACCTGGACAATCCGGAAGCGGCTAGCAAGCCGAACGCGGCGGAGACGTGGCTGCTGCTGCGGGCCAGCGGAACGGAGCCGCTGATGCGGATTTATTCGGAGTCCTGTTCGACGGAGTCGGTGGCGCGGGTGCTGGAGGCTGGGCGGGGGTTTGCGCTGGGGAGTTAGCCCTCTGGTCGTGACATGAAGGCCTCACCCAGTCCCGCCCTCGGCGCGAAGATTTGCTGCGGCGAAACCGCGTTCGTCCCAAATCGCCCTTTCGGGAGCCGCGCTCGATAGGATCAATTCCGGAGGGTTCGGATGAGTCTGGAATTGCCTTTGGCGCTGGGTGCGATTGGGGAGAACAAGCGGGTTACGGTGCGGCGCGGCGGCTCACCGAAGGTTGACGGCAAGTGCGTCGTCTATTGGTTGCAGCGGGCGCAGCGGGCTTTGGACAATCCGGCGCTGGAGGTGGCCATTGCGTGTGGGAATGCGCTGGGGTTGCCGGTGGTGGCGTATTTCTCGGTGATTCCGAATTATCCCAATGCGAATTACCGGCATTACTACTTCTTGCAGCAGGGATTGCCGGATATTGCGGAGGGGGTGGCCGAGCGGGGAGTTGGGTTTGTCGTTCGGCGACCTACCGATGGTGATACGCTGGAAGGCTTTTTGGACGAAGTGGACGCTGCAATGGTCGTCGGCGATGAAAATGTGTGCCGCGAGCCGGAGCGCTGGCGAGCTGCGCTGGCTCGGAAGCTGCGCATTCCCTTCCTGACCGTCGATGCGGACGTGGTAGTGCCATCGGCGGTGTTTGGGAAGAGTTTTGTGCTGCTGCATCATCTTCGCCCGCGATTACATGCGCAGTTGCCGGAGTTTCTGGAGCCGGTTGAAAAGATAGACGCGCTGCATAAGTGGGATCGCGCCGTGCGGAGTTACAACGTATCTCTGGATATTACCGAAGGTTTCGACAAACTGGACCGGTCGGTGGGCCCGGTGGATAGCTTTGTGGGCGGGACGAAGGCGGCGCTGAAGCGATTGCGCGAGTTTACCGAGACGCAGTTGGCGGATTACGACGAGAAGAGGAACCATCCGGAGATACGCGGGACGAGCGGGATGTCTCCTTACTTACATTATGGGCATATCTCGCCGTTGACGATTGCGCTGGCGGTGCGGGATGCCGAATCGCGGGGCAAGGCGACGAAAGCTACCTGCGACAAGTATCTGGATGAGTTGATCGGGTGGCGGGAGCTTTCGGTGCTTTTTTGCAAATACAATCCCAACTACGACAACTGGGAGTGCGCGGAGCCGTGGGCGCGGAAGACATTGACGGAACACGCCGGCGATCCGCGGCCGTGGACTTATACGCTGGAGCAGTTGGAGCGGGCCGAGACGCACGACGAGTTATGGAATGCCTCGCAGCGGGAGATGGTGCGCGACGGCTGGATGCATAACTACATGCGGATGTACTGGGCGAAGAAGATACTGGAGTGGTCGCCCGATCCGGCGACGGGTTTTCAGTGGGCGGTGACTTTGAACGATAAATATGAGTTGGATGGGCGCGATCCGAATGGGTACTCGGGGATAGCGTGGGCGATGGTGGGTAAGCACGATAGGCCGTGGTTCGACAGACCGGTGTTTGGGTTGATCCGGTATATGGCGGGGGGAAGTACGGGGAAGAAGTTCGATTCAGAGCGGTATATTGCGATGAATCCTGCGCAGTAAACCCTCGCGTCTGGCAGCCGCTTCAACAGCGGATCCTTCGCCACGCTCAGGATGACAAGGTCTATGAAATGGAGTCGAGTTCGGCGCGCAGGTTGGCCATGGTGGTCAGGTAGAACGCGAGGTTGTGGATGGAGTTGAGCGTGCCGCCGAGGGGCTCTCCGGTTTGCATGAGGTGGCGCAGGTAGGCGCGGCTGTAGCGGCCGCAGGTAGGGCACGTGCAGTTGGGGTCGGGCGGATTGGAGTCTTCGGCGAACTGGCGGTTTTTGATGTTCATGCGGCCTTCGGAAGTGAATAACAGGCCGTGGCGGGCGGCGCGGGTGGGGATGACGCAATCCATCATGTCGACGCCCATTTTGGCGTATTCGACGATCTCGTCCGGGAAGCCTACGCCCATGACGTAGCGGGGTTTATCGGCCGGGAGCAGGGGCAGGACCTCGGCGATGATCTGGCGGGTGAACTCGCGGGGTTCGCCGACGGAGAGGCCGCCGATGGCGTAGCCGTCGAAATTCATTTCTACCAGGCGCTCGGCGGACTCGCGGCGGAGGTGGGGGTACATGCCTCCCTGGACGATGCCGAAGAGGGATTGGCTGGCCGGGGTGCCGTCGGGTTCGAGGATGTTGCCGTGCCAGGGGACTTTGTGCTGGTTTTCGCGGAAGTGTTTTCGCGATCTGGCGGCCCAGAGCATGGTGTATTTAAGGCTTTCGGCGGCGCGCTCTTCGGTGGCTGGGTACTCGGTGCATTCGTCGAAGGCCATGCCGATGTCGGCGCCGAGGGCGACCTGGACGTCGATCGAGTGCTCGGGGGAGAACAGGTGGCTGCTGCCGTCCAAGTGCGAGCGAAAGCGGACGCCTTCTTCGGTGAGTTTGCGCAGTTTGGAGAGGGAAAAGACCTGGAATCCGCCGGAGTCGGTGAGCATGGCGCGGGGCCAGCTGATGAATTGGTGCAGGCCACCGACGCGGGCGATGAGGTCGTGGCCGGGGCGCAGGTAGAGGTGGTAGGTGTTGCCGAGGATGATCTGCGCGCCGAGGTCTTCCAGTACCGCTTGCGGGACGGCTTTGACGGTGCCCTGGGTGCCGACGGGCATGAAGATGGGGGTTTCGACGGTGCGGTGAGGAAGATGGAGCCGTGCGCGGCGGGCGCCGGAGGCGTGAGTTGAGAGGAGTTCGAAGCGGAGGGCCACAGGTCGATTGTAGTTGGCCTGCGGGGGAGTGCCTTCGCGACCGATTTGCGGTGGGCGGGCGGACGGGTTAACAATCGAAGCATGGTGGAAAATGCAGGGGTGTCGCGGTGGGCGCGCGTCGGCTATTCGACGATTGGGTTTGTCGTGGGCGTATTGAGCTTCAGCGTGTGGACGACAGTGGCTGCCGGCTCGGCAGGCCAGGAGAATGTGGTTGATCCGATGCTTTGGCTTTGCGTGGTGGCTTCGATCTTTGCACTGCCGGGCTGGCTGCTTGCGCTGCCGATGGTGCTGCTGGTGCAGCGCGTGGATGGCTGGCGATTTTGGGCGATCTGGGCGATTGGGACGGCGATCGGGCCGTTGGTACTGATCGGGTTCGACCTGTACGAGTGGCTGGCTGGCGGGAGGGTAGGCCCTTGCACCGATTGGGGATCGAGCTTCCATTGGACGGGTGCCTGGGTCGCGGCGGTGACGGCGCTGGTGTATCTATTGCTGGTGAGGCGGGCACAACGGCGGAGTGAGTAATTCTTTAGAGGTTTTTGGGTTGAGCTTTTGGCGTTAGCAGGGCCGTTACAACGTAAGCTGCGCACTCATAGGCTCCCGCCATCAGGCAAGCTGCGAAAGCGAATTCGACAATCTGCCCCGATGTTGTGGTGAGGTTCGCCATTCTTCTGTCGAACCATTGCGATTGACTCGTCAAATAGGCTTCTTTGCCGAGGCGGCGCCAGTTTTCATGGGAGTGCTGCGTAAACACGCCAAAGAGCGAACCAAAGGTCAGGACCAAGCAGAGTTTGACCACTATTTTTGTCTTCATGCGGTCAGTGTAACGCAGCAACGGCGCGCTCAGCCGAGCAGGGCGCGGATGCGGGACTCGATCATGCTGCATGGCACGAAGATGGGTTTTGCGGTGCATTGGATGGTGAGGGTTTCGGCGGCGTCGTCGTAGGTCCAGGTGAAGTCGAGGCCCTGGTAGGTGGTGGTGCCGGTTTCGCCGGTCAGGTCGAGGCCCTGGGCTTTGGCGGTGGCGAGCAGGGTTTGGTATTTTTCCGGGGTGATGCCGGTGGCGAGGATTTCAGGACATGCGCTCATGGATTGCTCCTTCTCTTTGACGGTAGCAAAGTGACTGGAAATTGTACGCAACTGCCGGAAGGAAAGTTTAGGGTTGAGGTGCGTTGAGGGAGCGAGCTGGGAGCGGGGTTGAGGGCGGCGTCGCGTGCCCGGAAAAGCGAAGTAAAAGCGAATGAAAACCGAACAAACATCGACATACAATTGAACAAAGTCGCGAAACGCTCGTAACTCATTGACTCCATGTGGGTTGCGTCACAAAAGCGCGACGCGAAACGCCACTTTTCCCGCATTTTTGGGCACTTTTTCGACGCTGTTTGCGCGGTTGCTCCGGTTCGGTCCCGATGCTCGCCGAGGGGCCTGTTTCCGCCTTTCCAGAACGATTATGCGCCAGCGGGCGATAATTGGACGCAAAGAGGAGGCAGATTTTTTGAGTGGGGATTACTGGAAGAGGCCGAGGGTTTGGGGGCCGGGATCGGATTCGTCTTCGGGGAATCCGCCGATGATGCCGCGGGTGGCGAGGGTGTCGATGGCTTTGAGGAGCAGGTGGAGGGCGGCTGCGCCCAGGACGGTCCAGAGGAGGAGCGTGAGGCGCAGTTCAATCTGGAACTCCCATTGGACGGTGAGGAGGACGGTTGCGGGGAAGACGACGGCGTAGAGCACAAAGATAATGGCCAGATTGGTGCGACCGGGCAGGCGCGGGCGGGTGAAAGGGATTTGGGTACGGCCGAGGAAGAAGAGGTCGGCGAGGAGGAGCGAAAGCGCCGCGCCGGCGATGGCCTGGATGAGGAGCGAGGGGTAGCTCCAGTGGACGGCCAGGAGCAGGGTGAGGATGGCGGCGGTGAGGACCAGGCAGCAGAGGAGCACCCAGGTTTTTGCGGATTTGGCGGCGGGGCCGGGGAAGGCGTAGGGGGCGGCTTCGGGGGTGGTTGGAGCGAGCGCGAGGTTGATGGGGAAGACCCAGCGGGCGCGCATGTCGACGGAGAAGGCGAAGGAGGCGCGGAGGCCGGCGACCATCCAGAAGAGTAGCAGGGGTAGAACGGCGTGGAGGCCGGGTTGCCAGAGAGCGAGCGGGTGGTTGGCGTTTTCGCGGAAGGTGATGGTGGCGCAGAAGGCGAGTGCGAGACCTGTGCCGGCGTAGAGGGCGAGGTAGACCTGGTAGCGGGGGTTGCGGGCGATGGTGTGGGTGAGGAAGTGGAAGATGGCGCGCTGCTGGGGGCGTTTGAGGAGGGTTCTTGCGAGCAGGGCGGCGATGGGTTGGGGGCGGTTGCCGCGCGGCTGGGATGCGCCTTCCATGGCGCGCTTTTTTTGGCGGGACCAGGCGAGGGGGTAGGTGAGCAGCGTGAGGAAAGCGACGGCGGCGGTGGCGTAGAGGCCGGTTACGGCCAGATTCCACGCGGCGATGGGCGCGTTCGCGCCCTGGAGTAGGGATTCGTCGAGTCCGAGGAACCAGAGAGGCGGAATCCAGCGGGCGAGCGCGGATTGGCCTTGCATCAGTGGCCGCAGATGGGTAGCGACGAGCGGGTAGAGGAGCAATAGCAGGAGAAGAACGGTGATGGAGAGAGCTTGCAAGACGGTTGAGACGGTTCGAAACCAGCCGGATGGGAGCAGCCAGAGGACGAGACCTTCGACGGCGAGGAGGGTGAAGGCGGCGCAGATGCCGGCGAGGAGGACGGCGGCCAGATGGGCCAAGACGGCGTGGAAGTAGTTGCCGTTGCCGCGGGTGCTGACGGCGGGAAAGAGGATGGTCGCGAAGACGTTGACGCTGACGAGGAAGAGGCCGAGGAAGGTGAGCAGGGCGCGGCCTTTGGCATAGAAGAGCTCGCGGGATTTGAGCGGGAGGGGGAGCAGGATGAGGAAGTCGGCGCGGTCGGGGAAGAGCATCTCCCACTCGACGGTGGCGACGGCGCCCAGGGCGACGAAGCTTAAGAGGACGAAGAAGTAGCGGTCGGCTTCGGTGGTCCATGGAGCGCGGCCTGGGTAGCTGGGCAGGAGCCAGAAGGCGAACATAAGGCCGGGGACGGCGCAGAAGCTGAGGGCGCGGACGACGGTGGTTTCGGTTTCGCCCGCTTCTATTCCACCGTTGAGCGACAGGGTGTCGTTGTCGAAGAAGCGGCGGAAGAAGTGGCGGGTGAGGATGCGGCTTCGGCTTTCAGGCATGTTGCACCTTCATGACGGCGACCAGATCGCGGGCTACTTGTTCGGTGTCGGTTTGCTGGACGAGTTGGGCGAAGACGGATTCGAGGTCATTGAGCTGGGTGAGTTGGGCGAGTTTGGAGGGGCTGGCGTCGGCGACGACTTTGCCCCGGGAGAGGATGACGACGCGGTCGCAGACGCGCTCGACGACTTCTAAGACGTGCGAAATGTAGAGGATGGCTTTGCCTTCGCGGGCGAGGAGAACGAGCAGGTCTTTGAAGAGGCGGGCGGTTACGGCGTCGAGGCCGGAGAGGGGTTCGTCGAAGATGAGCAGGGCGGGGTCGTGGAGGAGCGCGGCGGAGAGCAGAACGCGCTGCTTCATGCCTTTGGAGTAGTCGGCGATGACGGAGTATTGGCTGGCTTCGAGGCCGAAGAGCTGGAGCAGACCGCGGGCTTTGGTTTCGAGGAGCTTTTCGCTCATGCCGCGCAGGCGGCCGACGAGCTGGAGGTATTCGAGGCCGGAGAGGTGGGTATAGAGCTGGGCTTCTTCGGGGACGTAGCCGAGATGGGCGCGGAAGGCGGAGAGATCGTCGTGGATATTGCGGTTGCGGAAGAGGATTTCGCCGTCGGAGGGCTCGATCATGCCGGTGATCATCTTGACGGTGGTGGATTTGCCGCTGCCGTTGGGGCCGAGGTAGCCGAGGACTTCGCCTTCAGCGAGGGTGAAGCTGACGTTCTGGACGGCCGGAATGGTCCGGTAGCGTTTGGTGGCGTTCTTGACTTCGAGCATTTTCCCTCTTTTCGTCTTTATACCCTATGTAGTACACTTCTCACAGATGTTGTTTGGACGTCAAGCGGGATTTTCCGTTAGGCTGATTGCGATAACTGAATTGCGAGAGAAGATGAGTCCCGGAAAGTTGTCTCACAGCGTGGCGATTCTGTTGAAGGCGTTGAGCCTTGGGTACCAGTTCGGCTTCGAGATCATGGAGATGACGGGGTTGCCGAGCGGGACGGTGTATCCGGCGCTGCGGCGGCTGGAGCGGGATGGGCTGGTTACGTCCTCATGGGAGGCGGAGGATGCGGCGCTCAAGGAGTCGCGCCCTGCGCGGCGGTATTACGAGCTGACGCGGGCGGGGCGCGAGGCGGAGGCGACGGCGACGAAGCGGTATCCACTGCTTTCGCGGCTGATTCCGGAGAAGCTGGGGAAGGCGCTATGAGGCTTGGCAAAGAGTGCCTGAACTGGGCGCTGGCGTTGGGCAAGCGGCTGGTTCCATTGACGGGACGCGCGGAGTGGGCGAAGGAGTGGCGCGCGGAGCTGTGGCATCGGGAGCATGGGGTGCGCTCCGTTCGCGAGGGCCGGCAAGGCGCTTTGAGTCTCGCTTACGGGATGGTGGCCGACGCGGCGTGGCTGCGCATGGACTGGGCGCAAAGTTGCGCGCGCGGATCGGCTTACACCTGTCTTTGGGTGCTGGCGGCGTACAGCCTGCTGTGCGTGGCGGTGGAGCGGGTGGCGGAGGGCTCGTGGCGCGCGTTCGCCGGGGTGCTGGCGACGCGGTTTCTAGGGAGTTTCGTATTTGTGGCGGTGCCGGCGGTCTTTGCCGCGATGGTCACCTATCCGCTGCGGCCGCTCCGCTGCAACGGAGCCCATGGCGGCGCGAGGCGGTTGCTTTCGGCGCGGACTCGGTGGAATTTCTTTCTTGGGGTGAAGCTGGGTTTGACCCTGCTGCTCGGCTTTTTGGCGACGGTGGTAGCAACCGAGCCGGCGCGGGCGCTCGCCGGGGCTCGGGGAGCCTGGGCGGCGGATTGGCTGGAGTTGCTGCTCTCGGCGCTGGTGGTCACGGCGAGCCTGCGCTGGGCGTTGCTGGACCAGGAGCAGCGGTGCCAGAAGTGTTTGCGCTGCCTGCGCCAGCCGACGCGGGTCGGGCCGCCCTCGCGGAATTTTCTGGAGTGGAGCGGCGTGGCGCTGGCCTGCGAAGACGGCCATGGATTGCTGCATGTGCCGCAGATGGATGGAAGCTGGTGCTGGTATGACCTGTGGGTGGAGCGGGATTCGGGCTTTACCGGGCTGTTCCGCAGTTGAGCGCTGTTTGCCTATACTGTGGGCATGATTTCCATTCGGGAAGCGATGCGATTTGGATCCCATGCGGAGGCCATTGGGGCGATTCTGGAACCGGTGATCCGGGCGGGCGATGCGTATGCTTTGCCGGCCGATCTGGGGCGCGAGGAGGCGCTACGTTACTGGTTTGCGCCGGGAAACTCGGTGTTTGTTGCGGAAGTGGATGGCGAGATTGCAGGCAGTTACTTTCTGCGAGCGAACCAGCGCGGGGGCGGGGCGCATGTGTGCAACTGCGGCTATGTGACGGACCTACGGCGGCGTGGGTGCGGTGTGGCGCGGGCGATGTGCGAGCATTCGCTGGAGTTTGGCCGGGAGCAGGGGTTTCGGGCGATGCAGTTCAACTTCGTGGTGGGCACGAATGCCGCGGCGGTGCATCTTTGGGAGCAGTGCGGGTTTCGCGAGGTCGGGCGGCTGCCGGGGGCATTTCTGCATCCGGATTTGGGGTTTGTGGATGCGCTGGTCATGTGGCGGGAGCTGTAGGCTGGCCGGACGGAACTTGCAGGCCGGGCAGTCGGCGCTTGGAGGCGAGGAAAACGCCGAAAATTTGACGCAATCGTTCGCAAGAGGCCTCAGGGCCTAAAGGCCCAGTCGATTGCGTTGGCTGTATCGGCACGACTGAAGTCGCGCCCTGTTACAAAGCGTTGCAAAAGGGGTTTCCTCAGCCTTGTTTGGCCGAGTGAGGTCTCATTTTGCGACAGGGCCGAGCTTGAAGTTGAAGCCGATGCGCTCGGTGCGGGGCGTGCCGAGGGTGAGGGTGGGGGTGCGGCCGACTTCGATGGCGCGATCGAGCAGGTTTTCGCCGGAGGTGAAGACTTCGATGCGCTTGCCGAAGTCGTGGGAGGCGTAGGCGTCGAGCTTGAAGTAGCCGTGGAGGAGGTAGGTGTTGGCGTCGTCGTCGAACTGGTGTCCGCTGATGCGCCCTTGCAGGCTGAGTGTGCCGAGTTTGGGGGTGTAGCCGCGAAGCTGGGCGGTGGCCATGTTGTGGGCGACCTGCGGAATCCAGTTACCGGCGGGCGCGTCGCCGGTGCCTTTGGTGACGGTGGCGTTGGTGTGCTGGTAGCCGGTCTGGAGGGTGAGCCAGCGCGCAGGCTGGAGTTCGAGATCGGTCGAGAGGCCGCGGCTCTCGATCTGGCCGAGGTTTTCGCGCATCAGGGTGACGGGCGAGGACTGGGCGTTCAAGGTCAGAGCGGTGATGGGGCGGTTGACCTGGGTCCAGAAATAGCTGGTGCGCAGGGTACCCCAGCGCTGTTGCACGGCTACGCCGGTCTCCCAGCCGGTGGCGCGCTCGCTCAGCAGGGAATTGTTGGGATAAGTGAGCAGGCTGCCGACCTGGGTGGAGCGGTAGAGTTCGTTGGGCGTGGGAGCGCGGAAGGCGCGGAAGCCGGAGCCGGAGACGGCGAAATGCGCGCCGAGTTTGTGGGAGACGCCGAGGCGGGGATCGAAGACGCGCTGGCTGATGGAGGGAAGCGTGTGCTGGACGGGAAGCAGTTGATTTCCGTCGAAGTTGCCGAACCAGTCCTCGCGACCGGAGGCGCTCACGGTCCAGGCGTCGCGGGTGTAGAGCAGTTCGGCGTAGGCGCCGGTCTGGCGCTGGCGGTCGCCGAGGTCGATGGTTGAGGTGAGGGCTCCGGTCTTGGCGTAGGTGGTTTCGTAGTCGCCGGCGCGGACGTCGTGGCTGTCGGCCCCGAGGACGAAGAGCAGGCCGGGCGTGAGCGGTTTGCTCCAGTGCAGGACCAGGCCCATCTCGTCGTCGGGCGTTCGGGCGATGCGATTGAGGCATTCGAAATTCTGCGGGGCGGATTTAGGCGAGGAGCAGCCGGCCGCCACCGAGGTGGTCGAAAAGGTTTGCCGGTAGTGTTCGTTGGAGCCGTAGGCGCGGAAGACAAGGGAACTGCCGTCGAGCCAGCCGCCGGCGGGGTTCCAGTCGCTGCCGCCGGCGAAGCGCCAGAGGCGGGTCGAGTTGACTTGCAGGATGGTGCCGTTGTTGCGGGCCTCGTTAAGTCCGCTGCCGCGCAGAAAGAGGCGGATTGGGCCGGTTTGCGAGTCGATTTTGCGGTCCATGAGGACCAGGCCGTTCTGGGCGTGGACGTTCGATGGCGTGTCGATGGCTCCGCGCGCGGCGGGCGTGAGGGTGAGGAAGCCGTCGGTGCCGAGTGCGCCGCCGGTGGCGAGGGCGGACCATTGGTGGCGATGGCCCTCGAGCAGCAGGCTGTTGTCGTAGGTGTTTTCCGAACCGTAGTCGGATTTGAGCTCGGCGAAGTTGCTGCCGGGGCTGACGGGCAGGACGTTGATGACGCCGCCGATGGCCGAGGAACCGTAGAGGTCGCTGGCTCCGCCGCGCACGACCTCAACCGAGTGGATGGACAGCTCGGGAAGCTCTTCCCAGTGAATCCAGCCGCCGAAGGCGTCGTTGAGGGGAACGTCGTCCTCGGTGACGAGGGTGCGGCTGGCGGAGGTTGAGCCGAGTCCTCGCAGGCTCATGCCCTGCGAGGAGGGGTTGGCAACCAGAGAGCTGGAACGGCGGAAGGTTTCCACCCCCGGAATGAGGCGCATCTGGCCGTCTAGGGTAATGGGTGCCGACTCACGCAGGTTTTCCGGGGTGAGCACGCGGGTGCTGGCGGGGCTTTCGAGTTCGCCGAGCGGGGCGCGATAGGCGGTGACGGTGACGGATTCGAGCGCCGGCGGGATCGGATCGCCCTTCGCGTCCACGCTCTGGCTGCGAATTGCGCCCGCCTGCCCAGTCGCCTGCCCGGTCGCCTGTCCGGTCGCCTGCCCAGTCGCCTGCGCTGGGAGGAGACTGGCGCAGCCGCAGTGCAGTGCCAACGAGAACGCAAGGGCGGCCACTGGCGACCGCCGGCGGGAGCGGCGTATCGACGATGGAACGCGCGGGACGTTTGTCTCGTCAGCCATTGCAGTCGCTTCCTCTGGTTACCTGGACGGGTCTTGTCTCAATTGTGGCATGGATTGCGTGTGCCGTGGGTGAATTCGGCCGAGCGAGTTTTCCACAACCGTTGCCGGCGCGCATGGGAGCGGGGGAGTTGCCGGAACGGGATTGGGAGCCCAATTTCGGCCTCGGCGACGTCTTGGCGGTCGTTCAGGCGTGCATTCAGGCGGGCGTTCAGGCGGGCGTTCAGGCCGGCGGTGCGAATTCCACGGATTTGCGTTTGCCGCCGAAGTGGCGATTGAGGAAGCGGACGGTGGGCCGTTCGCCGTAAAGATGCACCAAAACGGCGAAGAGGATCGA
>Ga0209208_10000796_pt1 | contig 42823 bp, 31 predicted proteins | sample S1TSphfallax_3_FD_187694 | JGI IMG/M metagenome (GOLD analysis project Ga0209208, IMG submission 187694) | Host-associated microbial communities from peat moss isolated from Minnesota, USA - S1T2_Fd - Sphagnum fallax MG (SPAdes) (version 2) | ecosystem: Host-associated > Plants > Peat moss >...
GTGGTTTTTAGTCAAGTTGAATAATTAATTAAGATGGCCAAAGAGTTTTAGTCAAAATGACCAATGGTCTTTAGTCAAGTTGAACACTTATTCAAAATGACCAATGGTTTTTACTCAAGTTGAACACTTAGTCAAATGGCCAATGATCCCTACTAAAAATGACTAATGGACTTTAATCAAGTTGAACATTTAGTTAAGATAGTCAATGATCATTAGTCAAATATGACATTGTTTACTACCTTATGTATCTACCTTTTACTTTTTCATCCACCTATTTATTTAGTTAACTATTTGCTTATCTATTATCCATCCACCCAACCACCTATTATTTACCTATAACTTTTCATTTACCTACTTACATATTTGCCTATGTTTTTCACCTTCAACAACCTACCTACTTACCTACCCACCTACCTACATATTATTTACCTACCCATCCACCCACTTACCTACTTAATTTTAACCATGAGGTTTAACCATTATGTTAAACCACTAGATTTGACCATTAGGTTTAACCAAATTTTAACCAAATTTTAGCCATCAAATTTAATTTAAATTTAACCATTAAGTTTAACCATTATGCTTACCATTAGATTTGGGTAGTAGCTTTAACCGAGGTTGAACCATTAGTTTGGCCAATAGGTATAACTTAAATTTAGTCATTAAGTATAACCTAGGTTTAACCATTATATTTAATCACTAGGTTTCATCAAAGTTTAACCAGTACTTTCAGTCACTAAATTTAACCAATAAGTTTAGACATTATTTTAAGTCATTAAATTTAACCATTGAGTGTAGCCATTACTTTAAGTCCCTATTTTTGGCCACTAAGTTTAACCATTATTTTAAGTCATTAAGTTTAGCCACTATGTTTAACCATTACTTTAGATCACTAAATTCAGCCATTAAAATTAACCATTATGTTTAGCCATTATTTTAAATAATTAATTTTAATCACTAAGTTTAGCCATTACATTAAGTCACTATGTTTAGCCACTAAGTTTAGCCATTATTTTAAACCATTGAGCTTAACCATTAAGTTTAACCATTATTTTATGTCATTGAGTTTAGCCATTAGGTTTAGGCATTACTTTAAGTCATTAAATTTAGTCAATAGTTTAAGTCATTGAATTTAGCCATTAGGTTTAGCCATTACTTTAAATCATTAAGTTTAGTCAATAGTATAAGTCATTGAGTTTAACCATTAGGTTTAGCTATTACTTTAAATCACTAAATTTAATAATTAGGTTTAACTATTACTTTAGTCATTGAGTTTAACTATTAGGTTTAACAATTATTTTTAATTACCAAGTTTGGCCACTAGTTGACACTTAGGTTTAACCATTAAATTTAATGATGTGAAATGAACATGTGAAATTAAAAAACTTGATAAAAATTGAACACCTTTGATGGTGTAGTCCATTGGTAATGACTTGATTTATCATTACGAAGGTTTGGGGTTCATTTCCTTATACTTACAACCTATGTGCATGTTGAAAAGGCTAGGGTAGGCATGTTAGACTAAGGAGGTTAAGTAGGTAGGTTAGGTAGGCTAGGTTAAGTTAGGCTAAGTTAGCACCTACTGACTTATGTCCCTCTTTTTGACCTACCTAAACCTATTTACTACTTACCTACCTATTTATTTACCTACCTACCTACCTACCTACCTATTAATTTTTAAAATAATAATCCAAAAAAGATTTAAATTTAGGTATAAAATTGACCTAATCAAATGGTCCATTATCCATTAGTCAAATATTTAATCATTTTGTCAATCACTCCACGAATCAAAATGACAAGGTCCAATTTGATTGCCCAATCGCAATGGACATGCACAAAACAACTTGTTCAAATTGACAAGGTGGTTTTTTTTTATGCTTTTCATTTTTGGGTATTTTTTTAATTAAAAAATCTAGTGAAAAAACTATGAATTATAGTAGTGATGGCTACTAGCTAGGTACCAACCTTAGATACTTATCTTGTAGTCATGTAGTCATATAGTCATAATGTAGTTGCAAACATGACTAAAGGTATATGACTACATGTAATGAACATATGACTACATGGCTAGATTATGTCATAGTTGGAAAATGTCCTAATCATGAAAGACATATTTTGGTGTTGTGATATTATTATATGTTCAATAATAAATGTCATGTTCATATTTATTAAAATATAAAGATATGTGATGGAAGTTGTAGTCCAATTTGTAATCTAACATGATATGTATTGAAATATGCTATGTATTATAATATGATATGCCATATCACATATAAGGTGATGTGGAATGCAATATATTTCAATGTAATGTAATATAATAAACTACAAGATGATATAATATAATTTTTTTCCAAAAGGTAACATAATGTGCTATGATATTATGATGTGATGACCATTCTATCTGTGCAGTTCTATATGATTTCATATATTGCAATTTTTTGAAGTGTTCAAGAATTTAACATAATTATGTGAAAATATAATGAAAAATAACAAGATATGTTATGTAATAATCTATGTCATGTGTACATAGTAGAATTTAACATATTCATGTAAAAATAAATAAAGTGATATGTAATGAATGTCACATATAAAATTTGTGGCATGTAAATTTACCTAATCTTGAAATGTCTAAAAGTGAACCCCCCTTGAACTTTGACTTATAAACACACAATATGCAGTGCACCCTTAAATGTATGGAATTGAAAGAATAATTCACTTCACAAAATAAACTTTGGGTGTTCTTTCATTTAAATTTTTTGTTTTTAAGGTATGCATTTCTAGCACATCCTTAAAACCTTTGTGCTCAAGAGCTATAGGTATATACTGTGAGCATGCCAATGGCTACAAGAATATAATGTGAATTTAGGCTACATGTTATATGTCTCTAATGAGGTTTGGGTTCAAGGGTAAAAATGTGGGGTTTACATGCTTGTGTCTATAGCTATAGGTGACTAACCAGGATTAGGATTTACAGTTTGTAATGTGAGGTTTATGGTTTGGAGCTATGGGTTCTAGATAGGTGTATAATACCAACCCAAACTCTACATTTGTTAGCGAAGCATGGAAGGTATATGCCACTGATTTTTCTTCATATGTCCATTTGTTCATCATCCTTCTAACATGAGTCCCTTTGGACAGCAGGTCTCTCCAACACTTGCTTTTGGTCACGTTTTCTCAATTATCAATACATTGTGGACTTAATGACATGAATCTATACAATGCATCTACATACAGCATGAGGGGGTGAATGATTTTAATTCAATTGTTGCTTCTTTCAATATCAATCCATGTAGTAGTTGCTAGAACAGAACTCTTGTGCAGCACCTTTATTGGCCTTGCCTACCAAGGCAACCATATTGTGTTTAGATTCATTGTAGAGTATAGTAGCTTAAGGGATTTTGGCCCCTAGGTAATAATAATAGGTCTATTTTTAGATGAGGACTTTTGAAAGATGATATTTTGGCTTGTGTTGCAACTTGAGATTACATAGAGGTATAATATCTTGAAGGATTTTGGTTCTTTTTAGAGCATTTCTTGAAGATTAATTTTTTGCATGGTGAAATATTTGAGATTCCATAATTCTTTTTTTGCCTTAAGATACTTTTTAATGTAAATGGCAAGGCCACACACAACACTTGTTTTTTTTGTTTATGGTATGAACATGGTCATTTGTTTTTTCAAATCATCTAGAAGATGGTGCCAAGGAAGAAGACCTCAAAGGAGACAAACCGACTGGTTTGTCTGCATGCGGGTCCACGGAATCAGCTGGTGGATTATATGGAATCAGACTTGCTTTGACCTAGCTGTTCTCCATAACGTGCTGGCATTTATGCTAAATAATCTCAGTGGATGAATTTTATGGTGCATTCACACTTGAAGTTAAGTCATTATTAAATGAAAATCTAGGTGGCATCCTAGGTGGCACCCAATGTTAAATGGGCGATAGCTTAATGTTAAGTGAATTAATGCTTAACATAAAATGTTCATGGTAAGTCGGTGTAAGTCCTAAATGAGTAGCATGGTGTTAGTGGACTAAACACTAGAGTCCCTAACACCAAGTGTGAATGCATCTTTAGTCAATCTTTTGTACTTTTACATTGTAAGATACAGCCTCATAGAAGGCTAGCTGGGCACTCTTCTACTACGGGACAGTGGAAAAAGCTTATTTTCTTGCAAATCACCCTCTGTTGATGAATGTCAACCAAGAATGTTCAAATTTCTTCTTTGTTTTTTTCATATGAAAAACCCTTCTTTATACAAGGAAAATGATTTTCTGGCATTTTAATTTTTCATTTTTTAGTACATCATATTGTTTCCATTCTGCTAATAGAAATCACATTATTAAAAAATATGGTAAAAATAAATTGCAGCTGATTGAGGGTTGTAATTCATTCTACCACCTCAGGACCACATGCGAAACAGGTGCAGAAACTTCATTTGCTTGTTGTGACTAGTCTTTTTGGAACTAGGAGTATAATATATTACTGAAAGCACGTTTCCAACACCTTTCTAGTAAAATAAATTAATAAATAAATATGCAGAAACCATTGACTTGAATAAAATAATATATTATAATATATTATTACATTTTCTATTCTTCCTCCAAATATTTATCGTAAGGGGGAGATTCGTGCCACCGCAGCATGATGTCACCAAAAGAGTTTTCTCAGCTGCACCCCATCCCAGCATGACGTCACCAAAATGTACCTCTCAGCCATCACTCCCATTTCCATCCATGTAACTTCCACATAGGTATGTAACCCGATATGTCTTGCATAAAACGTGGTGGCATGCCATGGCATCCATGGGATGGAGATTTTTCCCATCACATGTCACCTTATGGCATGAGCCATTTCACCATCCCATGAGTCCTCACATAACCTGTGTCCATTTGAAACCCTATTCACGCTAATCAAGACCATCACCAAATGCATCACCTTTGATCCTAAACCCGAATACAATGTAACAATCCTCTTGCATACCATCTCCATCATTGTACAAGCTTCAAGCACCATCTCAAGAGTTGTACAAGTTTCAATGATCAATTGGTTTATTTCATATTAATAATGCTTGATATTGTCCCATGAATGTTCAAATCATATCACATCAAGAGTTTCAAAGCTTGAGTTGAATTATTGTGAGTTGTTTGGGTGGAGGCAATGGATTTGGAGTGCAAAATTTTAAAGTTTTTCAGGCTTGAGATTGCTATTTAGGTAAACTATTTTTTTTTTGTTAAAATTCATGGCCATGAGGTATTGTGGAAGCACCTTTTTGTTCTAAACAATGTTTTGCTAAGGTCTTCATGGAAGGTATGAAATACTTTGATGAAGAAACACTAATTCCCACTATTGGATGTTGCATACTAAATGTTGGCATAAATGCTTGGATCTATACTACATAATTAATAATTTTGTTGATTCACAATGTGTGTCAAACGGGAACAAAATCAAGAAATAAACTTAGTTTCATTAATATGTTGGTTGAAAGTTTTTGCGAACATTTCAATTTGCTAAAAGTGAAAATTCATTTTATGATTATTCTTTATTTTTGAAATCAAATGACAAAGATTGCATTATGCAACATGTTGAATGAAGTTGCAAGTCCATATTGCAAATTCATCATATGAATTGATACATGTTTTAGGTTTTTCAATGGTTGAAAAAAACAACATTAGCAAAGTTGGGAACATGTTGTCTACAAAAGTTTGAAACAAACCTAATTGTTGGTTAATTGGTTCGTTATTTTGTGAACTTAAGGCATGAGAAGTTGTGGAACAATTTGTAATTCCATAGTTTCATAACGAGCTCAAATTGGAATCTATGGTTATTAAGGTAACACCTGTGGGGCACATTCAATTACCAATTAGAGTTATCCATTTTTGTTTAGGGCATAATGAATTTCAAGTTTTGTTCATTATGTTTCTATAGGCGAGATATATCTTCATTGTTGTTAAAATATACAATAAAGAGAAATGACAATATGCCATGGAACACCCAATGACAATGATAAAATAACAAAAGGGTGGTAAGATGTTGCATGCATTTATTGTGGTGGAGAGTGGCCTATAAACTCAAACTTTCATAACATTAGCATAAGGGCTACAACAATGCACCCTTCTATCCCATGTTAGTTACGTGTATGCAATTGTTTATTTAGCTTAATGTCAAATTTGCACTTGAAACCAAGAAGCTAAAGCAAATGTTATCTAATGAAAAAGAAAGTTATCATTTGCCATTAAAAACTTAGGAAAAATTTGATGAAAAGCAAGATTAAAAAATTGTTCTAGATAAATTCATTAAGGAAGTGTGTTGGTTTAAAACATTTTGTGGATTACATTTGTTTGTTAAATATGATGTGCAACATTGTAGGTGTAACTTTGATGAAGTGTTCATGCTTGATGTTAAGCAAAAAGGATAAGCAAATATTGACAAAAAAAAAAGCGAAAATGACCTTGAATATGTTGATTGTTGTAACTTTAAAAAAAGACTTGATGCTAGTAGCCAACAAATGATGAAGCAAAAAATTGGAATCAAGCTATGAAGTTTGCCAAGGGGTGGGGTGAAAACACATTAAGGTGTAACACTTTTAAGCACATGTGAAAGTCCATAATTGCTTAAATTAACATTCTGAAAGTAGTGTGAAAGTAGGACATCACAAACTTCATGGGTCACGATTTGGCAATAATAGTTGTGCAAAATTTGCTTTTCATAGGTTCGTATGGAATAAACACAAATGTCACTCATCTATTGTATTGTTTGAACATCAATGTCATGAGTATTGTTTAGACACAAATGTCATATGTCTGTTCATATTGTTTAGACATGGATATTATATGTCTATTCATGTTGTTTACACACGAAAGTCGTGCACACAACTTTTGTGTTTAAATAATGCATGACATTCGTGTTTAAAAGATATGAACCCATGAAATAATAGATTTTGCTTGGATTTGGAACGAACTCATGAAGCCTATAAATTTGTGATGGATACTTTGAATCACACAAGTCATTTTATAAGTTATCATTTGAAATTTGTTGTAAAAAAAATTCAACCCTAGTTTACCTTATGGAGAATTTTAATTTGAAAGATGAAAATTTAAAATATTACTTTTGTTAAATATAAGATTTAATAAAAAAAACCATAATTCAAGGTACATAAAAAATTTTGATCATCAAAATCCTTTCAAAAAGTCCTCCTTGGTATCAATGTTACCACATCATATTACCATTGAGTCTTTTATTCATTAAAAAACATTGTATGAAGGTGCATAGAGTCCATATTCATTGATTATGGATTGTTACAAGTTTTTGGGTACTCCTTTGAAAGTCCATTATGTTATAGTTATTTAAAAACTATATATGAAATTCATACAATATGATTATATTGTATATAACATTGTAGTGTTGAGTCTTTTTTCATTTTAGTTGACTATATTTAATCACATGGCCAATTACAACTTTTAAAATCTTGTAAAAATTGCCTTGTGATAACATTTTATGAACAATGTACAATGTGTTTTCACCTGGTGAGCCCAAAAACATGTTGTGGTAGACCTATTTATTAATAGTGAAACATTAGATGATAACTCTACATCACCATCTGAAAAAAAAAAATATTGATGGATTACAATTTGTTATACTTTATATAAAACAACCTACAACAAATGAAATGGTACCTACTGCATCAACCTCCTTTGAAGAACAAGGAATCATGGGTGTAGTATGCACATTAACATAGTAACTGGTTACAACAATAATATGTAATATGACATCTAGAGAAGTGGCATCCAACTTGACATCTTTTCCATCTAGATTTATGACACATGAATTAGGGGACACATCATCTAAAAGAGTTGTGCCAAAATCAATTTGTTAGCCCATTCATTGTCTCCCCACAATTTTCTGCAAAGAGTTGGTTGAAATTGAGCATGAGCATAAACATGCGTTGGCATCTACACAAACTACAACAAAGCAAAAGGTTCAAATGAATTGGTGTCCACCTCCTCATCCTCATACTTTCTTGAAATGAATTCTTGTTTTATGGGTGTTACCATACATGTTGTGGAATTATAATTGGGAAAACAATTGATGGATTCAAATCCATATTGGCACATTAAAGGAAGTTTGAAGATGGAAAATGGGAGGATTGGGTTGAGGACATTTTCATGTCCTCCTATGGGAATTGGGCATTTGTAGAATTAGTAAGAAAATTTCATATATGTTTTAGGTTTTTTTGTGTAGTAGTAGGCAATAACTTTGTAACTTGACCATTTGTTGTGCATTGAATGTTGGTTTCATAAATTGAAACAATGCAAAGACAATACCAAGAATACCACCATTGCGTGTGTTGACCGTGTTCACAACCTTGTTCCGATGTATGAAGAATTCCAAGCCTTGATTAAATATGTTGAACACAAATTGCTTGTGAAAGTAATCTTGGGCCTAAAGGAGCAATGAAAGGAGAAAATACATTAAAAAATTGGAAGAATATGTGTACAAAATTGGCAGGTTGGGAACACACACTTAGTACTTCACATGGAACACATCACTTGGGGTTGGCATCCCATGTACCGCATCTTGATGACTCCATTTCCCTTTAGTGTTTTGCCACCATTCCCATGGACACACAACAAAAACCAGGCTTCAACTATTGCAATGACAATTTCCAAGATGGAAAAGGCAAACCTGTTATAACTAACCCCCTAAATTCTGTTATTATTGAAGATGTTTTTGTTTACATGAAGCATTAAACAAACATTGTGTCACCCTATCAAAAGAGGGACCGGGGATTATGGATTGGCTGCATTTAGGTTTAAATTTGGGGCCATGGTATTTAATAAAAAAGATTTTACAGGATATTATGGCAGTATTGGATGAGATAATTTCCAGTGTGGATCCACTTGCCATTGCAAAAAAATGTATCAAAGAAGTTTTCAATGTTGAGGTATTGCCAAGTGAAAGTGATGGAATGTTGATTGCATGGTTTCCTTGAAGATGGGGATGTTATAGCAGGTTATGAATTCCATAAAACATGATGATGGATGGGTTGCGCATGTGAGGGCGTTGTGATGATGAAAAGGGGCCAAGGCAAATTGACCCCAGACTGTGGAAATGATATTTATAAATGTTTAAAATATTTATAAGCAATGTAAATAGGTTTTGGGGTTTTTACCACGATTCCAATGTGGTGGCCAATTCGCCCTGGCAGTGAAAAGTAAGGGTGACGAGAAAGGGCGGTGGATGACGTCATGATGTGGTGGCAGCAGTTTCATTAACATTTGTCCCGTTGTTGCAGGGTCGAATGGGGGCGCGGGGTGACGGGCTCTTTTGGAGAAATTATACCAGACCATGTGATCGGCATGCCTCGAAGGATGTACTGTACACAGAAGGGCCAATAGCGCAGGACTTCTTTCCACGCAGATTCTGTCTCAATCCTGTACGGTGCAACAGCAGTTGACGACGCTTTCTTCAACAACATGTGTGCACCTTGAACTTCAGCCATAAGCCTCTTGACCGACTAGTTTGTGTGGGTATTGTCGAAGTCGACTATTGCTAACAACACCGAAGCACATGATTTCTGCGGATTCGATTCCAATGTGCAATTTATTATTGTAGTTAGTTTTACTTCCCTGTGATGTTCTAGGATCTGGTTAGTCGAACATCCTTCAACTCTACTTACAGTTTCTCGACGTGCACACGACTGTTCTGTTGTCTTTGTCAATTATTCGATTCTGGCGACGACGTTGAATTGCATGTGGTTGCCAGTTGAACTAAATGAGGACTGAGTCATTGCAGAATTTTGTGTCTAGATCTGCGTCCCTTCGCTGGCTAGAGTACCATAGATATTCTATTTTCGTTTTTGAAGAACGCAATGGATATAATCATGGCTATCGTTATAGCTATGGCCTCGGATCGTAGCCTGGTACGTGAGCAATTTGTCTTCGTCTGAAGCAAGCCAGGCAGGTAAAGGCTTATAATTTTGCAGCAGTTTCGTACTTCGTAGGATGGAGGAATTTTTCAGGAGCAAACACAGACTCGCTAGTTGGAGAACTTTCCTTTGTTTTGCAGTCTATCTCATGGTCTTCGCTTTGAGGTGCAACGGCTCTTCCGCACAATCAGCACCGTGCAGGACGGCTTGTGGAAATGTGAGTGTGGCATTTCCCTTCGGAATCGACTCTGGCTGTGGGAGTCCCGACTTCAACAGCCTCTTGGAGTGTACGAACTCAGGTGTTCTTAACCTTGTGGCCGCTTCGGGACTCTATGCTGTGCAATCCATTGATTACGCCGCTAAATCTTTGACGATAACGGATCCCTCGATGACGACGTGCAACGGCGGGATTGTGGATGGGAAGAACTTCAGCCTTAGTCCCGCGAGCAATTTGTTTCTTTCTGGAAATGAAAACCTCTTGTTGCTGAATTGCGCCACGAATGCCACTCTTGTGAAGTCTTCGGAGTTTAGCTGTAACACCACAGCAGGGGTTTGCAGCGCGTTCAAGACGTGTGCGGATTATGCCATTTCGGATCCTCTCAAAGTTGTCACCGGATGCTGTCAATTGACGCAGAAATCTAACACCTCCATCGACCTTTCTCTGCTCAAGTATATGATTATTACTCTGTTCTATTCCAATTAGCACTTGATTCGTCCTAACAGCGCTCATAATTCGCGAAACTAACCTTGCATGTGGAAAATCGTTGCAGATGTGCGGGCTACACAAGCGTGCAGGACTACAACCCTTCGGCGTTAGACCTCAGCAAGCTCACTTTCTTCATTGAGCTTACCTGGACCGAAACATCGCCGATCTTTACAAGCCAGACTTGCGCACTGTGCACGAACAGCGCCGGGGCGTGTGGATACAACAGTACTAAAAATGGACTTTTGTGCCTCTGCGGAAGCTCCAACACTACTTCCGTGTGCCCTCCAAGTGAGACGCAATCTCTGCTCAAGAACCAAGTTAGGTTCTACTTGCATATGTCTTTCAAGTTCACATGTATAGAAGTCAGATGAATCACGATGTTTCTCAGGACTATGCTAACGAGAAAATTTGTTGTTGTCTTGTGAAGCTGCGTCACACACATCAACAAAGAGACGAGTTATAATCGGAGGTAAGGAATCTTTCGGTGTCTCCTGATGTTAATGTTTTTTTACTTTGATGGGGTTCTGGAAATTAGGGTTTCCAAGGCTTAACAGAAAACCAACTTGACGGCGTCCGTGCAGCCGTGGTCGGAGGTGTGTCAGCGATTATCCTAGGCTTCATCCTTGTGTTGATCGGCCTCCGCAATTCGACACCTGCGTTTGAGAATTTGGATTTGGATGAGGTGTCGGAGGCTGTCACACGATTTCGGTACAAAGAACTGGCGGCAGCGACCGACAACTTTTGCAATGAGCTTGGGAAGGGTGGGTTCGGCGCTGTGTACAAGGGCCTCCTTGCAAATGGCGAGACGGTTGCTGTGAAGAAGCTGGACGGATCTGCTCAAGGAGAGAAACAATTCCGAGCTGAGGTACACAACTGCACGCTGATCTCTGCCGAATCCACATTGTTTTTGTTTGGGTTCGGTGGGGTTTCTGGGACGTTAGTGGAATGCTTGACCGTAAGGTTTATCTTCTTCAGGTGGGAACCATTGGCAACATACACCATTTCAATCTGGTGCGCTTGTTCGGCTACTGCTCCGAGCGTTCCGAGCGGCTCCTGGTGTACGAGTTCATGACCAACGGCTCGCTTGACAAGTACCTCTTCACCAAGCCCGACAGGGACGCGAGCGCGCTCACATGGCAACACCGATTCTCCATCGTGTGCGACATTGCGCGGGGACTGGCGTACTTGCACGAAGGCTGCCGGAAACGAATTATCCACTGCGACGTGAAGCCCGAGAACATCCTCTTGGATGAGAAATTCTGCGCCAAGCTCTCCGACTTCGGGCTCGCCAAGCTGGTGGACCGACAGGAAGCGGATGCTTTCACGGTGGTGCGAGGGACTCGAGGGTACCTGGCGCCGGAGTGGTTCGTGAGCAACAGCCCCATCACGGAGAAGTGCGATGTCTACAGTTTTGGGATGGTGGTGCTGGAGATCATCGGCGGAAGGAAGAATGTGGACTTCAAAGTGAGCTCTGCGAAGTTATACTTCCATGTGTGGGTGTATGACCAAGTCGCAGGCAAGGATCTTTCTGAAATTGTAGACAAGCATCTGGGTGGAGATGTGGATCTAGAGCAAGTGATGATGTTGGCGAAGTTGGCGTTGGCGTGTGTGCAAGAAGATCCCGCACTAAGACCTACCATGGGCAAGGTACATTGAATCCAATAACGTGGTCAGGCTTGTTTCTGATTGTGCAATTCATGCTAAACGATCTAATAGGTGGTAACATTTTATACTTGTCATGTTGGTTGTGTCTGGCAGGCTGTGCAGATCCTTGAAGGAGTGAGTGAGATTGAAATTCCACCATTGCCGTTCTGGAGCCCCGAAACAGAGGTTGGTAGCGACATGTCCACCCCTGCAGGCAGATCCTCTTTGGCTTCTTGGAGTTACAGCACTGCGGATGGTGGCCGATGACACAGGTTGAAGTCTGACTCTTGAATGGGTTCATCTGGATGGCAATGGCGGGGCTCGAAATGGAAGGTTTTAACAAGGGTTGTGAACAGAAGTGAGGATAACTTTCAAGAATTAATTTGCAGTGAACATTTCAGGAGCAAGAGGACTTTATGTCTTTGAACGAATGCAGAGGAAGATGTGAGCTCATGCTATAGCAAGCTGATGTGAAAACCACAACTTAGAATCTCTTTTAAAACTCTTTGTGTTAACATACATCTAATCAAATGCTGCAATGCTGGTCTTCTGAGTCAAAGTTGATGAAATTTGAAGCGTCAAGCTCAGTCCAGAGTAGTGGAGCCTAAACTGTTGGAGCAGACAACCATTGAAGAATTTCAAACGTTCCTTGCCATCTCAGAAGTGCAGCACTTGCTATGCAATCGAACTAAGAGCATAAGCACACCCCAAGGATTATGAAGAAATGAAAAGACTACAAGAACAATATGCTGGAAATGTAAGCAGGAATAAGTGCATTGCAAAACTGTTGTGCCAATGGCCATTTGAGGACATAACATAATTGAACAATAGAGGGGATAACTCTTTGCAAAGTGGATCTAAGGAGAATCTTTGTTAAGATCCACTTTTATAACCCATGAGAAAATGGCACCTTCATTGCATGAAGCTGCAAAGCACTATGCCATTGCCAAGTATACTTACCAAAATCTACATTTGGCAACTGGCATTTGCCAATGTTATCTATATTTCAATGTACAACTACTACAATGAATAGAAGGATTTATGTATTGGTATTTGTATTTTACAACAAATGATTTGCCAAGACCTAATAAGTTCTTACTCCATCATATACTCATTCAACATAGTGTGGAGGGTGCTGTCAGTGACAAGGTGTTCCTCACACACAAATATACATCTGTGTAAGTACTGGGAACTTATCCATACTGATGATCTGAGTCAATCTTGAAAGAATTGTAGTTGACCTGATAATTAGGTAACAAATGACATATGGGCAAACAAGACAGGAAAAGAAAAGAAAAAGGAGGATCTGACCCCAAAAGACGCTAAAGACTAAGAAGTGGGCTAAGCAATAGAAATTGTCATGAATTAGCTGACGTTCTGAGTTTCTGTAATAAAACTGGTAGTAATGGGAAGCATCCACCATGATACTGGCTAACTCAACAAAGAAAAAGAGGACACAAAAGAACAAAAACAAAACATGAACCAAACAAGGAAAGAGGAGGACAAACCATAAAGTAACTATTGCCCTGAGTTTCTGTCATAAGGTTCCCATGCTGCTGGCTAGATCAAGAAAACATAAAAGAGAAGGATATGACCAATGTGAGTATTGAAATCCCTGACTCAGAATTAGAAAGGTAACCAGAACCAGGTAAGAAGAACCTTTGGTCAAAGAAAAACTCCCAGGGAAGGACTAAGGAACAGGGAACAGAAGAACTAGCTTGACATGAACTATAAACAAGCAGTAAGAACAAAAGTGAGTCTCTCGCTTGTTAGCTGGTTCAGTGACAAATCAAAAGTACCACATATGCTTGTAACTCTTCTATCATGACTTCACTTTTCTATCAGGACTTACCCACTGCCTTCATCAGCTCCCTGTATGGGCCAGTTACACTGGCCTGCCTACTGAGTTTATGTTGCAAGTCCAGATGCAACAGGCAGACTCAGCCATTTTGCTGGCTAATACCCTACACCAAACGAACACAGATGGAAGAAACAAAAAACAAAAAGAGGCACATAAGGAAGGAAAAACAGAATACAGAAGACAAAAGAAGACAAGCAACAGGAACACATCAAGAAGAAAAACAAAAAAAAAATCAAACAAGAAAACATGAAGATGAGAGAGAAACAATACAGAGATCTTTGAGAACAAAGTGGGCTTCCAAGAGCTTCCCAGATAGGATAGTGAAGCTCTTGAAACCAGAGGATTCCGAAGCCAGAAACAGCAAATGGAAATCTTTCTTAAGCAAAACATCTGACTTGATAAATAGCATCTTTATTTTTTAGAAGAATATTTAAACTTGCAACTTGAGCTATAAAGAACTCTCTTGAGCTAGGCTTAAGGACCTATAATAAACACAGAGTACTGTGTGTTGATGGAAGGAACCAAGGAAGTTGTCTGTCTAAGGAAAGTTTTGACTAAAATCAAATGTATACAACCAGGACCAACTGTTATGTTTTGTGACAACGTAAGCAGCATGAAAATGGCCAAAAACCCAGAATTTCATGCCAGGATCAAACATATCAAGTGCCATTACCATTTTTGTCAGAGAAGGTGATGTCAAATTAAAATTTCCATATTATACATCCCAAGCACTCAACAACAAGCAAACATTTTTACAAAGCCATTGGGCATAACAAAAATTGAAGGATTGTGGCAGGCTATAGGAATGATTTCAGAATCTCTCATCTCAACTGTGGAGACATTGGCAGGATGATGAATTGAGGTGTGAAGGAGGGTGTAGAATTTACACCTCAGATTGTACAGTTACAATGCAGAATGATGTCTGACCTATTTTAATCATCTGCCAATCAGTTGCTAACAGTGAGAAGATTTGAATAGTTAGTGCCACCATTCATGGTGGATAGAAAATTTGTGCAGCCTTGCGGTGACTTTTAGTTACAATTAGATATAGTAATGATGACTTAAACTTGCTTCAACTTAACCTTCAATTTAAGATGGTGGCTTATCCTTTCTTTTCTTGTATTTATTTGGTTAGTGCTCTGAAGTTCAGAACTCTTGAAGAAGAAGTCCCTTTTGACTCTAAATTCCACAGACATTCGCTGTTATGCTTCAATGATCACAGACTATATGATTTCTACAGAACATTACACTTGCATGGTTGACCTTCTTGGCCATGCTGGCCATCTACTAGAGGCAGAGAATTTTATCAATGCAATGCCCTGTAAACCACATGCAGCAATGTGGAAGACTTTGCTCGGTGCATGCATAATTCATGGAAATGGGGAGATGGGAGAACATGTTGCTAAGCATGTTCTTGCATTGGAGCCTGAAAATGCTGCAGTTTATTTGCTGTTGTCAAGAATCTGTGCTGCTGTTGGCAATAGGCATCTCTGTGACAATGTTGAACAGCAGAGGAAAGAAAAAGGTGTGAGGAAGCACCTGGGTCGCACCTGGATTGAAGTGAATAATGAGGTGCATACATTTGTAGTAGATGATTGAGACCACCCACAAATGATTAAATTCATGCAGAACTGTAGAGATTGTCAGGGCTCATGCATGATGCCAGGTATGTGCCTTGTACAAAATTTGTTCTGCATGATGTTAAAGAAGAAGAAAAGGCATTTCATTTGTGTCACCATAGAAAGAAACTGGCTATTGCATTTGGGTTCGTCGAGACAGCTCCTGGTACCCCTCTCTGAATAAGAAAGAATCTGTGGATTTGTGAAGATTGTCACACATCCACAAAGTTCATTTCAAAAGTAGTTGGGAGAGCAATCGTGGTGAGGGGTGCCAATTGCTTTCATCACTTTGAAGATGGTGTTTGTTCTTGCATGGACTATTGGTGATGCCAGCAGTCTGTCTAGTCAATGACTATATCAAGCTCATTTTGTTTACAATAGCATTTCTAGCAGTGTTGTAACATGCTCAAAGTGCAACAGTGTTAATCAGATGTAGTACCACTGAAAAGGTTCCGTTTCTCTTTGGACTTTGGGACCAACAAGTGATGACCAACAAGTTCTTCTCTTATGATCCACAAAATGTTTGTTCATCAACCTGTCTACCATAGGAGTCTTGGATAGATGTGAAGGATCTTCTCACCATCAAAGGATGGTCAGACGTCATTTAACAAAGAGCAACACCAAAAGTAAAAGATAAGACACAACATGAATTAAACATTCATCATTTGTAACCCCTAGGCAATGATGGATTTGTTCATGATGAGGTGGCCAATCTTTGGTAGTGAAGACACCTACACAGAGGTAAGGTTGCCTCCAAGCGGGGAAAGCATCACTCATAAATATCAGCTGCTCTCCTCTGACACTGAAAACTTTCAGAAGGGATGTTTGTGGTACAAAATCTTATTGAGTTACCAGGTATTATGGACAAGATCAAGAGTCATTTCATGAAACCAAATTCATCAAGGGAGCCAGCCAGTGGGCAGCACAGATGAGGTCACATTCTCTAGTACTTGCTGAAGTTTGATACAGCCATGTAGGGCATGTACAGGTCAGTTTACTTTAAGGCCCCTGATGCCCAAAAATACATACTGTCATGCTTAGACATTCAGCAGGTAGGCTGATTTTGTTCATGCAATCTCATTTGGCATCCCCAATATGAGAACATGACAGCACTCCCTGTTAACTACATTTGTTTTTGGTACAGCTCCAGACAGCCCCATTGGTTCATTTCGAGAGAGGGAAAGGAATCATGATTCACTTGGCCATGAGAAATTTTCTAAATCCAAACACAATTAAGAGGGCCCAGAGCACAGAGGATTTGCACATCCAATTACAATGCCTATAACCTCAAAAAGCATGTGACAAAAGGCTCAGACTATTGATTTTCAAAACAAATCAAGCTGTGAAGTTAATATACAAGGCAACATAACCATTCCTCTTAAAAGTGAACAACAAAAGAATAGAAAGCAGATTAATCCTCTTCATCTCTGGCCTAGAGGCATGTCAGAAAACTTGATGCTGATTACAAGATAGATAGCAACATGGATTTTATGACGCACAAATGACACTAGAACAGACATTCAAAGGCATGCGTTTTCTTTCAAGTGAATAAACCCCAGCTAAAATTGAGTTAACCAGCATCTTTTCCCAAGATAGTTCTTTTGCTACATCATTTTGGGAAGGAAGTAGCACAACTGTAAATGAGCCTGTTTGCATTGCAATCTCAGAAGTTGACAATTTGAAGGCAAACTCCACTGAACTCTAGTAGTACGCCTTCCTTGGGTTATTCTGCAGAGCACAGAAGCACATAAGTCCACCCCTTTTACAGGAAACATCACAATGAGTCTCTTCAAACTGGCATTCTTTCTAGAAGATCAGAATTCTGCTATGCTGCAAGAGTCAGCTGAACCTAAAAAACAAAAAGTGCTCCAAGATTTGGATGGCATTAAAAAAGTAAGCTAATATTGCACCTGCATAAATATGAGTCTCATATGGGTTCCCAACTGAATCAAAACATAATATCCCTCAATAAGATGCTTTGCAAGTCAGAAAATAAAAAGGCCAACTGTAAATGACATCTAAGGGAGACTTCTGATAAACTTAGTTTGGGTGACCCTCAGATGGTTTCTTACCTTTCACAGTACAACCCTAGAATCAAGTCATATTAAACTATCCTCCATATGAAAAAAAATTGGGTCTGCCATTTATTAAAAATGGTATCCCAGTGAGCTCAGAAGTTCTCTGACTGTTCCAAGGTTAACTAGAGTACAGATTCACATCTCATGATGGTACAATTACCCTCCATGCCAAAATTCAAATAGTTCACACTTCTAGCTAGCAGAACAAGCCAACTGTATGGGACTCCATTTGCAGGCTTCAGATTAGTGAGTTACATCTACTCAGATGTTAAGAGGTCAAGGCATCCATTCCCTGACAAACCACACATGCATCATTATGCAGGAAATCATGTATCAGAGAACAAAGAACAGTGCTTTTTAGGATAGAAAGATCTACTCACAAGAGGGTTAGGGCGGTAGCGATAGCCAAGCATCATTCTCTTCTTGTACTGCTCATATATATCATCCTCAGCTGTCACCTCTCCAGGCTGCTCCGCACCCACGCCTAGATTGTTGAGCTTCACTTGGCCAGCCTGCACTGGATCTGCTTGGCCACTTCGACCACTCCCCAAACCTTCTCCTACACATCTCACATGCAAAAGTACCGGAATTTGTTCATTTGACCCAATGAAACATCCAAGCAGAGCCCTGCAAGATTTCCTCACTGTACAACATAATAAAATTGGCTTTGTTACAACCAATTGCTCCTACAAAAGCTGCAGTCAGTTTTAGACATACCTTCTTTCCAGCCCATCTTGGAGAGCAAACGATGGCCAACATTGTCTGCTTGAATTTTTGCACGGTCAGCTGTTGCTTTGGCTGCTTTAACTGCCTTGGCATCATTGCACTTACTCATAAACTTTTCTAACTCTTCAGGTGGTATGTAGTCACCCATGTGATGGCCCTTCTTCCCAGCACCTGCAGATCCAAAAGATTTGAGCCATTCAGGATACCTTTCTTAACTTACACTTGATTATTTGACAGCTCTGCACTGTCCATCTGCAACAGAAATACTGCGCAAACAATAAAGTGCATACCCATATACTGTACTGACTGATTTAGCCTGGGCAACACCACCACAATAACAATAAATAATTATGTCATCCGTAACTAGTTCAGTAAAAATGTCCTCTCCCTTGCACTGTCCTAAGATGACAAGCTGACAAAGAGCAATCTCCCATTCACAGTACATCAGATCCCTGACTCCATTCAGGGATATGTGTCAAGAAACTCAATATCCTCTATATGTCAAGTGCATTAATACTTTCTACATCCGTTAAAATGGAGGAGACTCTCCCTCAATCTGCCCTCTTGGTATGCTGTCAGAGGTCCCAACAGGCATCATACAAAGAGCCACAAATAGGTGCAATGTAGCACACAGGAATTTCAACAGCCTGGAGACAAGCCAACCTTGGGCAGGGTCTTCCACCACCCCTTTTGTGGCTGATGAGTTGACAGATCCATTGTCTACAAGGAAACATGACACGTATAAAAAAACAAGCAAAATATTTAGTTTCCACCCTGGCCATTAGGTGGCACATATGCAGCATCCAGCATGTCATCAGCCCTAAAAGGCCAACTTGCACAGTCAAGTAAAACTTTAAAATGAAAAATTATCAGCCAAAACCAGCAGGGCACAAAAGGGAAAACACTGCCTTGTGTGGGAAAAGACTTGAGAACACCTGGAGCAAGAAGAGGTTCGTCAGGTTGCCGCCTTTGTGGTGAATGCTGTCTCGATGGTTTTGCTGCATATGTGCATGTCAGCAAACAAAGGGTCAACATATACACCCTAACATTCAAAATAGATCTCAGATATGGTGGTGGGGAGGCTCAAAGGTTCAGATCAATTGCAGTAAGGCAAATGAGTTGCCAAACACCACAACAGACTGGAGGCATCTCATAAAATGTCACAGAAACAGATCATCACTGTTGATGAAGTACCATTCCCAAACATCCACATTCCAAACTTCAGCTAGAGAGAATGAAGCAAATGCACCAAGAAATTGTGTCTAAGATCCGATTGAACTGACTTCACTAGATAATTCCAAATGCAAACTTGTGTAAACCAATCAACTGTTCATTATCAGCAGGTGCCAAGATCATCTCAATAGTAAACACATGTGTAAGAATTCTCAAAGTTATGTCACAAAGATTTTTATGGCATGGGCTTACAGGGAGGAGGTTGGAGGGAGGGGGTGGGAGGCATCTCATCCTTGCAATGCTTGAGGGGCTTGCGTAAATCCTCCTGTGCAGCTTTTTTCATGTAGAACTCCATCATAGCAACCGAGTCATTTGCAAAGTTGTGCTGGCTGGAACATTCTGTTTCATAAATGTGCAACCATTAACCATAGAATTCTGAGATGCCCAAACAAGATGGAGATAAAATTTCTGAACACTGTAAAATGTCTACCTTTCAGTAACTGAACAACAATCAGAGAAGACATAAGAAGTTGCAGTCCAATATAGATCTCTTTCCACCATTCAGCACCTAATCCTTTTGCTTCTAGACTTGAAGAATAGGCAACCTGGTAAAATTCACTAGCATATGTCAGACAACCAGAAACACTTTTATAGGTATGGAAAACTTCTCCATACTTACCATTCAATGAAAACTAGAAAGGCAACTGAAGGACATGAACTGACTCCACTTTAAAGTTGAGAGACATGCATCAAAGAGAGAAATTGGGCATCAAACAACATGTGACAGGATCAGCATGCTCAATTCCTCCAGATGAAGGCAACTGAAGGACATGGACTTCAACAGATTCAGCAAGTGATGAAAACCCTAAATACATACATTTGTATGCAACCCAACAAAGTATTGTGTCATAATCTCACTCTTAGTCAGTTGCATCTCAAGACAAAACATTGAAAGACTTGTTGAGAGAGAGAGAGAGAGAGAGAGAGAGACAAACAGCAAAACTAGAGACATTAGTTCTCTCACTTGTCTAGAGAGACCATCAACAATATTGTGTATGGTATTCATGAGCTACCATAGCATCCCCACTATGCATCAGCTCCTGGGTGACAAGCAGCTAGTGGTCAGTATCACATGTATGTGGAGTATCAGGAAGACTCACCCATACTGCTGGCTAGCAGATACAGAGAAAGGCAAACAAATAAAGATACAAAAGCAGACACATGCAGATCGCATGCAAGGAAAGTGATTTAAGGAAAGTGGACAAAGGAGAAGATGTAGCAGAAAAAACAAGATATTTCATAAGTACTGAAGATCTCTCACTAGTTGTGATTTTAGTCAACCTGAGACAATTTGGAGATGACCCAATAATAGGGAAATGGATATTTCAGATCTGACCTAAAAACCATCAACCATGAATTTAGAGGAAACCCCACCCTAACCAGACCACAAAAAAATAATAATAAGTGGTTTTAATGACTGTGTTAGTCATACACATATTCAGGGACTTTCAACAGCAACACATGTGCAGGTTAATGTCAAATATTAACCTATGTATTATATTTCTGTCACCAAGACTGCCAGTAGTGAGAAAACACACTATGATGATGGCTAGCTCAAGAAAAGAAGAAAAGGACCTCAAGAAAGTAGACTAAAATAAAAAGGGAGGAAAGCCAGAAAAGAAACCCCAAAATACAATTAGAGAAGAAAAAAGTCTTTAAATGAGAACATTAGATGAAAAAGTGGGCTTCAAAAAGTTCCCCACTTAGGAATGAGAAACTTTTGAAACAATAACCTTGAAAATTCCAAAGGCAGAAACTCCAAACAGGAACCTATCTCTGATACGTAACCCTCTGGTTCAATCCAATAGAAACTTTGAAGGGTAACCTTATTCTTCAACAGACCAATTAAGCTGCCATTTGGGCTATGTAAAGCTCCTTGGAGCTGTAAGCCTTGAGAACCTGGAAAACTGACTAATTGGAATCCACATGAGGCATGTGAATCATGTCAATACCTTCATATTGTGACACTTATGAATGTTAACACTCAACTCTTTGGAATCTTGGGATATTGCTCAATCCAAGAAATTGCAAGAGAAGACATTAGAGAAGTCAATACCAAAACAATTAAGCTTACAAAATGATTAAGTGTAATCTAATCAAGGATAGAACTGCTGATGAAACCTAATGTTCCTACCTTGAGGCTGCTCCCAGGAGTGATTGGAAGATTGACTCAGTCTCTTCTGGTTCTCGGCTCCAGAGAAAAGGGCAGATGCTGGCGTTTGATACCTTGTCTGGTGCTGCCGCCCCACAGATTGTCCAAGCTGGCTATTTTGATAATGTTCTGCAGGAGAGCTCCCACTCCCTGAACAATTTGCCCACCCATAAATATTGTCATAGCAGGGAGGAAAGACAGAAGATAAGATATGTCAATGAGAAGAAATTTTTTACAGAATAAGAATGAGAAAGAACACAAGCCCTTAGGACACCTGAACCATTTAACTCCTCTAAACATTAGCTGGGTACTTGAAGTCCTGGATTCCTCAATGTCCAACCATCAGAAACTATTGTGTGTACATCTTGCATGCACAAAAAAAGCACTAATGCTCCAATGACATACCTATCTTCAATTCATTCCTACACTACAGCTTGCCTTGGCTAAACAGTCTCCTTCAAAGTACCCACATAGTACCAGCAAGACTATACCTGTATGAGCAGTTGTTGCACCATGGAATTCTGAAGAAAGTGCTTTCTCCTCTTGTGCTAAACGGTACTCATAGTACTTGTATTCTGCACCCTTGGTATCAAATAAAAACCTGGAACCACCACCACCACCAACAGTTCTGTCTTAATGCTCTTGCATAGATAGAAAAACATTGAACTTCTTTTGGAGTCCACTACTGAAAAATCATCAACTCTGCATCACTGTAAGAGGAAGTACATACTACATACCATTTCCCTGCCTGAGAGCACATACCGGAAAGGAGTGTCGCCTGGGTTCTTTTGGCGAGTGACATTTTCAAACTGACGGCCATTCTTTGCCACAAAACTAGCTAGTTTGTCTGCTGCCTTCTTCACCTCTTGATCAGAAGGTACAGGAGGAACTGCAATAACACATTGAGATTACAACCACAATATGTGAGGTAACCTTTGTGCGCAAATTCTGTGGAAGCAATGCTTTATTTGCCTCTTTACTTTCTTATTCTCCTGAATCCTAGGCAGTTTACCAAAGGATTGTAAAATCAGGAGCTCTATGTGCAAGTAACAATTCCAGACAAGCTGCACCAAAAGACTGAGGATTATACTTGCCACAAAACAAAAAGCCACCTCTCAACTACCTTATTTGTCTAGAGCAAAAGGATAGCCCTTTCTGATGGAGGAAAAATCATACTTCAGAGAAAAGACTTAAAAGGAACACAGAAAGAGGACCAATACCAGGCTCCCTGCGCTCATGTGAAATAGAACCTGGAAATTTCTCTATCCTGGCCTTTTTCAGTTGTTGTTCAGTCTCTGTGTTGTTTCCATGATCATTGTCTTCACCCAGCTTAATGGCATTCACAAACAGTCTTGTCTTCTGTTTCAAGCTGAAGGCTAACTTTCCATTTGTGGAGTTGGCAAGTTTCAGGGTGCCACCCTGGGGTGAAGCCTCTGCACTCTGCAGAATTGAACGATCTTTTTTGGCCATGTTAACATTTTGCAAGGGGTTGGTTTCTCTAGCATCTTGAAATGACACATGCTCTTGCTGAAAGTCTTTGAAGTTTTCCACAGGAGAGATATTATTTGGAGACAGGCCAGCCATTTCTTTCCCTATCTCTCACCCCAATCTGCTCTGTTGCTCAGGGTGCTCCTTCTCTGTGTGACTTAGAGTGCTTGCCTATCAGCTTGTGATCTCTGGATCCTTCTCATCACCAACTTAGCTGATAACCAATGAAACCCGCACACAAACTAGTAACCCTTGAAGCCACACAATGTTCCTTGGACCAAAAGACTTAATCCACCACAGTCAAATGGTTGATATCAATAAGAAACCTAATTACAGATAGAAGATGCACAGAACCTTGCTGTAAGCAGCCTGTCCTGAACCTTTCAATCCAAGCCTGAGTTCAGAATAACTTGAGTTACTCAAAAAGAGCCTTTGAATCAGATGCATACTCGAGGAAAGCAAGAAATGGATGAACACAAGAGATTCATTTCAGGAGTGCAGAGAAAGGTGAATTTCTGAATTAAGAAGGGAAAAAGGGCTGGATCCAGGGCTGGAGAGAAACTGTGGATGCAAGAATAAATCTCCTACATCGGCATAGGTATGAGAAGACAGTTGACATGAACTGCCCAGGGCAAAGAGGGTTTTCGATAGATCAGCAGTCTCTGTGAAACATCCTCGTTTCCTGTCCAAATTCTGCAAAGTTCCTGATAAGTGCGTCGCTGCAGGGCACATGTACAAAATCTGCAGACTGTGCACTTTGAGTCGCAAATTCCACCCCCTGCTCATACTCCAAGTCAGCTTCATCTTCAAACACGCACACAAAAACACGCATACACACATACAGACACACAATCTCTCAACTCTCTCCAAAAAGCCTTCCCTCCTCTCAAGCGTCAATTCCTTGGCCGTCATATGGATCATTTCAGAACTCACACATCCCCCTCTCCCTTCACGCTCCATGGACCAATTTGAGTGCTGCCACTATCATGTTACATGCTCAGAGCCTAGACAAAACCCTAGCACCCGCGAGCTCTCGCTTTCGCATCTTTCTAACAAGCCCTGGACTAAGCCCCCCTTGAGCGAACGCGAGAATGGTGCTAAGAGCAAGAAGAAAAAGAAGGGAGGACCGAGAATAAGCAACAGAAGCAGAAAAAAGCAAATACTGACAGCCCATACCTTCAATCGAAAATCCTTTTGAGCACTGTGTGAGAATCTCTCTTCTTCGCTTTCCAGTTCACAAGCCTATCAATACCATTCCCACTTCCCAGTAATTCTAGACACCAAGGCTCATAAACAACGCACCAACCCGAAAACAGCGCCCAAAATATAAAAGGAGCGAATCACTTACAAATCGCAGATCTCATATGAAAGCGAGAAGAATGTGAGCAGAAAGAAGATAGTGAAGGAGCGTGTAGGCGTGTTGCTGTGTTTGCCTGGTCGCCAGCATGCGCACATCAACAAGACCAACCAAAACACCCAGGCCAGCGCAGAAGAGAGGTAGACTAGGGTTTCTTCTGTACGTACGGGTTGAATTTCACTGTTTGAAAGGTTTTTTTACTGCCCGACAAAAAATGTTCTTTCGTTGTCCACGGGAAACGAGTTTCGGGCCGCAGCTGGCCGCTTCTCTTCCCTTGCCGACTTTTGCTTACAGCGTTGCGACTGGCCCGACGGACCTTCTCCCTCTCCCCTCACAATATTTGTATTCCGTAGATTTTACACAAATTCTTGGTGCAAAAGAAAGGGTTTGTGGTTGCTTGCGGATCTATTTCATTAGGTTGTGGAACAGCGGATGGATTCTGCAGGAGGTATGCCTCAATTTAAAGCAATCAATAGCAAGGTTCATATAGAAGATACGGTACAGCGCCGTGTGCTACAGGTGATATTGAGGCCGGGAGATGAACGTGGAAGCGGAGTGCCGTTCTATTTGGAGCAGCTGGCGGCCGAACTGCTAAGCGAAGATAGGCGAACCTTTCTATCGCGCGATTGTATTGAACGAGTATTCATGGAGACGCTAAGCACATTTTATGCCGGATACGACCCTCCTTTCTCTTATCTCGTAGCTTGCTATCCACGAGCACTTGACAAGGTTGCAAAGCGCAGATTATGAAAGATAAAAATCATTTTAGCAGAATGAAGGAGTTAGCTGTTTCGTATGCTCCTCGATAATTTTTCCACAACCACCTGAGCCATCGCTGGCCCCTAACATGCAATTTCTAGCCCTAGTTTTGGGGGACCTGTCTCCTAACATGGGATACGACACCATGGCTTCAAGTGGCTCTACATTGCCACCTGGTTTCCTCGATGATCTCATCAACCGATTTGAGAATGAACCGGAAGGATTGAAGAACGTGTTTGAGCAGCTATTCAACGATCTGCAGAGAAGTGTGATGAAGATTTCTCCATTAGGACCATTCCAGGATACTGGAGGGCTCTAGGGTTGCTGGTATCCCACTCGAGCTTGGCCCTACTACTTGTCCATCATCCAATGTGGAATCCCAGGGGAAATCACGTAAATGGGCGAGTTCTGGAAGTGAGCAGTATCTTTGGCCCGTTTTTACACATCAGTGCCATTCCTGATCCTCCTATTTTGGCAACAGGGAACCCAATGTGGGAGATGCCCTAATGTGCATACCATTACTACACATTCGAGGGCACAGCTACTTGTGATTCTGATAAATACTGCAAATTGAATCACACGCTTGCAAGTAGTTAGGGGACAGGCACAACAACTTGTCTTGAGACAGATTGGCTTGAAAGCACAACACCACAATTTTCAAGCTCTTTTACAAAACTGAACCTTCTCCCTACATTTCTAGATTGTATAGAGAGAACCTTTAAGTGTGCAAGACTGAGCCTCCTTGCTGGTTAGAACCATGTTTGGGGAAACCTAAATGGCTGTAAGGAGCTGAAGGTGGTCTGTACATCATTTCTGCTACATATAGTTCTGAGTTCTTAGATGTTCATAGTTCATACCAATGTGTTGCTGGATCAATTGAATTGCAGATGGTGATGGGTATGTGTCTCCTCTCAGCAGCATTTACAGGACTTATTTGGTATGGGATGGATGACTACAATATCGATTCTGTGACAATGGCTAAATTATTTCTTCAACTTTCTTCCTTTCTCTTTGTCCTTTGAATTTACCCCTTCAGTAGGTAAAGAACTTCTTTCTTGAAACCAATGTGCAGTCCAGCCCTGTTGTCATCTTCTTGATGTTGCCTAAACTGATTTTGCTGCTTCCCTCCGTATATTTCTGGAAGTGCTGTCAGTTGATAATGCACTGTTACCAATAGCATGGTATCACTTGTTGGTCTATGCAGGTGTACACGGACTTTTTTGTGATTGTTGTCCTACTGTCAGGAGCAAGACTTGCAGCATATGGTGAGTCCCATTTCCTAATATCTTTGTCCTTTAATCTTGCTCAGTCTGTTTCAGGTTGACTTACATTGCTCAGTATTGAGAAATTTGCTGTACTTTTGAAGCTATTATCTTTGTGCTTGAGTGTGGCTGTAATTGAAGCAATTAGAAGGATTATTCCCATCAAAATATTAATGAAATTTGATGTCTGAAAAGGTTCAATTTGTTAAGTCCAGCCAGCTTCTGTTTCTGTGGCCTCAACTTGCTTATGCCAATGTACTGGTTTTCTTTGTGTTGAAGAGTAGGCTGCATGGTCTGGCAGCCTTGTATATCCCCATTTGAATCTGTTTTGAAACATCACTTGCAAATTAGTGTCCTTGTCATCTGGAGGGACTCCTTGTTCATCCAGAGCACAGCTTACAGGAGGCACTCACTCTGTTCTTTATGCCAGAGAAGTTTGTTTGACTAGGGGCTGATATCACTTGCCAGTTTGAGTGTGGAAACTTGGATACTTCGAGAGAGAATCATCTTGATATGTGACAATTTGATTGAGTCATGTTATTCCAGGGATCAACTCACTTCTTAAGTTTATATGGGTGGTGTTAAGTGAGAATCATCCCAGTATGACCAAAATCACCGTCAGGATTTTCTTAGTTTCTGGGTCACTGTAAATAAATTGAGACCTCAGGACGTCCACCTAGGTTGAAGGTGTATGCAAGATATTGACTAAGGGCACTCAATTTTCCAGTATGTTGCAAGTGTTCACAATATGTGGCATTTAATGCTGGCAGGCCTACTGCTATACAACAAGATGCATAGTAAAGACAAGCAAGGCATCTGCAGAAATTCATAAGGTGAATCTTCCATTTCAGAATGCCCATAAGTGGTTCTTATTCCACTGATGATGTGCAGTTGCACCCTTGGGAATGTGTAGTTTTCAGATGAACACCATAGTTACTTTAGGGTGTTCACCTGCCCATGTTTGTTTTGTAGTACTAATACATGATTCAAATGCCACTTCAGGTAGCAGGATTAGCAGTGGCTTCAGTGGTGTGCTTCTCCCTTCAAGCATTTGTAGTGCTCTTCTTTGACAACCCTGTAAGCTTCTACTTTTGTTCACTCCATTCCATCCTCACTAAAGTCATGTCAATGTTTCTGGCTTAGAGTAAGCTTATGAGAAAAGCTTCTAGATTTCTAAGGTTAGACCACTGCATCCACATTTATCATTGTGTATAATGCCTTTTTGGTTCATTCTCTCTAGGAGAGAGTGTGTGGTCTAGTCTTCACAGGATGTTCATAATTCTTTCCATAGGCTGGCAGAACTAGTGAAATTTGATTTTTCCATGTGAATGCATGTTGATCTTCATGCTTGGGCAGGAGCCTACCTTTTTCATTTTGAATTTTTTTTTTTCTGTTTTAGATTTGTGCAGCTGTGCAGAGGGCTTCCTGTACACCAGCTTCCTGGAAAGATAAATATTTTCTGTATTGATTTTCTACACATCAGGTTAGATTGAGTCAGAACATTAAAGGTGGGCACATCTTGTTGCATGGACAAAACTCTAGGAGCCTCTTTTGGACTTTATTTTGGGAGCTTAGTTCCAATGTGAATAAAGAAGTATATATCCAGCTATCTAAACCTGACAATTTGTGGGACATGTAACCAGGGTCGTCAGATACCCAAATCTCCTCTGAAACTTGAAACTATCTTTGAAGACCTAGTTTAGTGGCTAATGTCAAATCATAATGCAGCTATTCCAAAGTACAAGTCTCTACCTTCAGACACACTTAGTGAACATATCTCATTTTATTCATCCTTGTTTTTTCTTTGTTTTCTAGTAGCTTTGGCAGTTTGTTGATGAAAAGCAAGCAATTGATAAGTAACTTAAAGGCTATTTGGAAATAAAATGTAATGTGTCAGAGAATTTTTTTGACATACTGAAACCACATTTTAAAAACTGTATATTGAGAGTTGTAATTTATTCTCCCTGTGGCTACTGAGTCTAGTATATGCTCATAGGATTGAATAGTGTAGCTTTCTTGGAGAGTGGCAAACAGAATGATGATGATGGGGACTTACAATGAGAAGTGAACAATAACAAGCCATAACTCCATGTTTCCTTCTTGGGCCACAATGCAGTGTTTTAAAATCTTGATGGTTGTTTGATATTTTTTTGAAAGGCAGCTTTTCAACCATGTCAATATTTTTTTTTCCTTTAGAAAGAAATTGACATTGCTTGATCATCATTTCATGTCTTTTTAAACAACTTGCACATATTTATTGTGGACATGTTGTATACTGCATGTCAAATTACACAAATTATCTTTCAGCAGCACTCAAACATATAGAGAAGACACAGTCAACCAGGACATAGCACAAAACATCTTTTTCACATGCAAATACTTTATCATGGGTGGTTTCATTGAATGGTAAGTATGGAGAACTTAGTTTTCCATACCTATAAAAGTGTTTCTGGTTGCCTTGTGCTGGTGAATCTTTACCAGGTTGCCTATTCTTCAAGTTGAGAAGCACAAGGATCAGGTGCTGAATGGTGGAAAGAAATCTATATTGGACTACAACTTCTTATGTCTGATTGTTGTTCGGTTACTGAAAGATAGACATTCTACAGTGTTCAGAAATTTTATCTCCATCTTGTTTGGGCATCTCAGAATTCTTTGGTTAATGGTTGCACATTTATGAAGCAGAATTTTCCAGCCATCACAACTTTCCAAACGACTCGGTTGCTCTGATGGAGTTCTACATGAAAAAAGCTGCACAGGAGGATTTACTCAAGCCTCTCAAGCACTGCAAGGATGAGATGCCTCCCACCTCCTCTCTCAAACCTCCTTCATGTAAGCCCATGGCATCGACATCTTATTGATGTAACTTTGAGAACTCAACATGTGTGTTTACTATTGAGATGGTCTTGGCACCTGTCGGTAATGAACAGTTGATTGGTTTACACAAGTTTGTATTTGGAATTATCTAGTGAAGTTTGTTCCATCAGAGCTTAACACAATTTCTTGGTACATTTGCTTCATCCTCTCTAGCTGAAGTTTGGAATGTGGATGTTTGGGAATGATACTTCATCGACAGAGATGATCTATTTATGTGGCATTTTATGAGATGCCTCCAGTCTGTGGAGGTGTTTGGCAACTCATTTGCCTTGCTGCAATTGATCTGAACCTCTGTTTGATCCTCCCCACCATATTTGAGATCTATTTTGAATGTTAGGGTCTATATATTGACCCTTTGTTTGCTGACATGCACATATGTAGCAAAACCATCATGACAGCATTCACGACAATGGTGACAACCTGATGAACCTCTTCTTGCTCCAGGTGTTCTCAAGTCATTTCTCACACAAGGCAGTGTTTTCCCTTTTATGCCCTGTTGGTTTTGGCTGATAATTTTTCATTTTAAAGTTTTACTTGACTGTTCAAGTTGGCCTTTTATGGTTGATGACATGCTGGATGCTGCATATGTGCCACCTAATGGCCAGGGTGGAAACTAAAGATTTTGCTTGTTTTTTCTATACGTGTCATGTTTCCTTGTAGACAATGGATCTGTCAACTCATCAGCCATAAAAGGGGTGGTGGAAGACCCTCACAAGGTTGGCTTGTCTCCAAGCTGTCCAAATACCTGTGTGCTACCTTGCACCTATTGTGGCCCTTTGTATGAGGCCTGTTGGGACCTCTGACAGCATACTAAGAGGGCAGATTGAGGGAGAGTCTCCTCTATTGCAACAGATGCAAAAAGTATTAATGCACTTGACATATAGAGGATATTGAGTTTCTTGACACATATCCCTGAATAGAGTCAGGGATCTGAAGTACTGTGCATGGGAGATTGCTCTTTGTCAGCTCTCTGGCTTAGGATGGTGCTAAGGAGAGGATATTTTTACCAAACTAGTATCAGATGGCATAATTATTTATTGTATTGTGGTGATATTGTAATTGTAGTGATGTTGCCTGGGATAAATCAGTCAGTACAGTATATGGGTATGCACTTCATTGTCTGTGCAGTATTTCCGTTGCAGATGGCCAGTGCAGAGCTGTCAAGTAATCAAGTCCAAATTAACAAAGGAATCTTGAATGGCTCAAATCCTTTGGGTGTGGAGGTGCTGGGAGAAAGGGCCATCATATGGGTGACTACATACTGCCTGAAGAGTTAGAAAAGTTTATGAGTAAGTGCAGTGATGCCAAGGCAGTTAAAGCAGCCAAAGCAACAGCTGACCATGCAAAAATTGAACTGGACAATGTTGGCCATCATTTGCTCTCCAAGATGTGTTGGAAGGATGGTATGTCTAAAACTGACTGTAGAATTTGTAGGAGCAATTGGTTGGAACAAAGCCAATTTTATTATGTTTATAGTGGGGAAATCTTGGAAGGCTCTGCCTGGATATTTCATTGGGTCAAATGAACAAATTCTGGTACTTTTACATGTGAGATGTGTATGAGAAGGTTTGGGGAGTGGGTGAAGTGACCGAGCAGACCCAGTGCAGGCTGGCCAAGTGAAGCTCAACAATCTAGGCATGGGTGTGGAGCAGCCTGGAGAGGTGACAGCTGAGGATGATATATTTGAGCAGTACAAGAAGAGAATGATGCTTGGCTATCACTACCGCCTTAACCCTCTTGTGAGTAGATCTTTCTACCCTAAAAAGCACTGTTCTTTGTTCTCTCATATAGAATTTCCATTCAGGATACTTTTCTTAACTTACACTCGATTATTCAGAATGGTATTCCTGAGGGAATGGATGTCTTGTCCTCTTAACATCTGATTTGAGTAGATGTAACTCAATAATTTGAAGCCTGCAATGGAGTCCCATATAGTTGGTTTGTTTTGCTAGCTGAAGTTTGGACTATTTGAATTTTGGCATCAAGGGTAATTGTACCATCATGAAATGTAAATCTGCATTCTAGTCAGAGAACTTCTGAGCTGACTGGGATATCAATTTTAATAAATGGCAGACCCAATTTTTTTAATATGGAGGATATTTTAATATGACTTCATTCTAGGGTTGTGCTGTGAAAGGTAAGAAACCATCTGAGGGTCACCTAAACTAAGTGTAACAAAAGTCTCCCTTAGATGTCATTTTAGAGTTGGCTTTTTAATTTTCTGACTTGCAAAGCATCCTATTGAGGGAAATTATGTTTAGATTCAGTTGGGAACCCACATGAGATTCATAATTATGCAGCTGCAATATTAGCTGACTTTTATAATGCCATCCCAATCAGCTTGGAGCACTTTTTGTTTTTTAGGTTCAACTGACTCTTGCAGCATATCAGAATTCTGATCTTCTAGAAAGCATGCAAGTTTGAAGAAAGTCATTGTGATGTATCCTGTAAAAGGGCTGGACTTATGTGCTTCTGTGCTCCGCAGAATAATCCATGGAAGGCATACTACTAGAGTGCAGTGGAATTTGCCTTCAAAGTGTCACTTTCTCAGATTTCACTACAAACAGGCTCATTTACATTGTGCTACTTCCTTCTGAAATGATGTAGCAAAAGAACTTCTATCTTGGGAAGGGATACTGATTAACTCAATTTTAGCTGGGCTTATTCACCTGAAGAAAAAACACACACCTTTGAATGTATGTTCTAGTGTCATTTGTGCATGGTAAAATCCTTGTTGCTAGTTATCTTGTAATCAGCATCAAATGTTCTGACATGCCTCTGGGTCAGAGCTGAAGAGGACTAATCTGCTTTATATTCTTTTGTTGTTCACTTATAAGCGGAATGGCTATGTTGACTGGTATGTTAACTTTACAGCTTGATTTGTTTTGAAAATTGGTATTCTCAGCCTGTTGTCACATCCTTTTTCAAGGTTATAGGCATTGCAATTGAATGTGCAAATGCTCTGTGCTCAGGGTCCTCTTAATCTTGTTCAGATGAGCAAATTTCTCATGGCCAAGTGAATTATAATTTCTTTCCCTCTCTCCAAATGAGCCAATGGGGCTGTGTCTGGAGCTATACCAAAATAGAAGGTAAGTAGTAGGAACTGCTAATGTTCCATGATTGGTGAAAACAAATGAGGTTACATGAACAAAATCAGGCCCTACACTGAATGTCTAAGCCCTATAGTGTGTATTTCCTGACATCAGGTGCCTTCGAATAAACTGACCTGTACGTGCCTTACATGACTATCTCAAACTTCAAGACGGACTAGAGAAATGTGACCTCATCTGTGCTGCACATTGGCTAGCTCCCTTGATGAGGTTGTCTTTTCAGAGTGCCCTTTCATAGAGTGTGCCCCAGACAATAGGTCAATGTTGATTAAAACCATGCATTTATTGTTGTCCATGCATTGGATGACATTAATCAATTTGAAAACAAATAAGATACACCAAATGTATGATAATATGCATGTATTGTACAGAAGGATGTACATACTCATGATTGATTGGTTAATGTGCACCATGGATGGACAAATGGCATCTATCCATCAAGGATGAACGAAATTCATACATCCATGCAATCATGAATGGATGAATTTCATCCATTGATTAATAGTGGAGGTCATTAGTTGTTAAAAAATGTCATTTGTGAAGTATGGATGATATCCAACTATCATGGATAGACATATGTCATTCATGCAGGGATGAATGTTTTCATCCATTCATTCATGATTGAAATACATTCATCTTGGGATGGATGTCACTCATGGATGGAGGTCATAGACAAATGTCATATATAATGGATGAATGACATTCAATTACCATGGATGGATATAATATTTCATTCATGCATGGATGAATATCCCTTTCATCCATTTGTTGATGATTGAAGTTTATCCCTCATGAATGGATTGACATTCATTTGTAAACAAATATTAGATGTAATGGATGAAAGACATCTAGTTAAAACTCATGTATGGTTAATGTCATTATTGTACATCCATGAATGAATTCATCCATCCCTCTTAAAGGAATTACAAAAATGGAAAAGGATTTATAAGAACAGATGGATGTAAACATTCAAAATCCATGAAAATGATAGTAAACATGTAAACAAAATAGAAAGGAATTATCATTTTTAATTCTCCAACAACTATGAACCCTTTTCCCCATGTGTACAACACATTACTTTAATGTCATGCAACTCCATACAATAAATTCACATAAAGCCTTCCTATAAACTAAAATTTATACACAATACATGGGCACCAATACATAAGTGCAATCTTTATTCATAAATATGAAAACACAAGTAACAACTAAAAACCAAAATTGCATGAACTATCACTAGATATAAATAAAAAATTCCAAAAAATCAATGAGGCACCATATTCCACTTTATACATCAAGTTGCATGAAAAGGCTCAAGAGGATCCAATGTCAAAACATCTTTTACATCATTTCGACTCAATGATGGTTGGTGTGTTTGATTGTCCCCTACCAAATCCAAACGCACATTATAGATGTAGTGCATGTGCTTGCAAGTAAGGTAGTAGCTATGTTTAGAACTTGCTAGATTGGAAACAAAATCTGAACAAGTACTTGGGAAGACACACCAATTGTGACAAAGTAGGTGCATGGTAGGTTGGTGATAGTTGATTCATGTATCGATAGTTCATAGATGTAAATATGTCCTTGAGGTGCAAAAATAATATTTGCAACATTAGCATCCAAGGTGCATGCATCATTCATCCTAGCCATGTTTGTTGGCAAACATTGCCTTCATATGGATGTTGCACCCATTTCTCATGTTGGGGACAACTCCTAGAAAAATACAAAATTGATTGAACTATGTTATTGGTGTAACATGAGATGCACCAAGAACGAGCACGAATGTTGTTCGACCCAATGCATCAACCTCACATTGAGTAATATTTGTGACTAGTTTAATAGGCCAAACCTTGGGAATAGGTGGTTTGTCGTGCTTCAATTGCATACAACTCAACAAGTACACAATGAACCATATTATTATAACAAAACCAAAAACGTTTCTCAAGCCCTTATAAATGGTGATGATTGTAAAGTCATCCAAGGAAACATGGGGCCACAATTGGTCCTCCCCATCTTATGAATGTTGAACATTGAATAGTGTTGGTTGCATAAGCAATAGTAGAACAAGTTATTCTTGTTGTGTTGGTTGTCCTCTAAAGATGCCACTAATATGGTGAAACATAAATCTCCACGTTTTGGATTCAAAATCAAGTTACCACATTAGATGGAGTTATGGGGACATGGTGAGACTTTGAAAATATTGTAACAATTGGAATTCCTCCATGAAACTATTAAAGTTGTCGTAAATAATTTCACCAAGATTTACATCAAACACATTGAGTGGCGGGAACAAGGGGTGTGGATTCTAACACACATGGGCAAGTGGTTTATTCTTGATAGGCATGTTGATTGTGAAGACATTTTTAAAAGGTATTTGTGAGTTTCCATCCAAATTTCTTTCATAGACATTAAACACGTGTCACCTTCCAAACCAATTCCCTTGAAATGCGAGGGAAAACCAAAAACAACATTGCACATTACCTTTGCAAAAACTTATCTAGGTTTAATGAATGAGAAGCCTCCCAAAAAATAAAATATGTTTCAATAGGTCCTATACTCATTTTATGGCGATACAAGAACAAATGGTAAAAAAATTATTGCGATAATGACTTCACTAAGTCATCCATAGTGGCAATACATATGTTTGTTTTTACCTTTTGACCATTTCCAACAAAAACCCACATGGAAACCCTAAAACCCTAAGTCCTAAACTTCATTTAAATGGAACAATTGCCTCCATTCCTTTCTTTCCCAAAAAGGCAACAAATAAATTTTAGGAAAGAAAGGACCAAAAGGAACTGCATGGAATGGGTGCCTTCATTCCTTTCTTTCTCAAAAAGGAAACAAGTAAATTTTTTGAAAGAAAAGACCAAAATGAACCAAATGGAACAATTGACTATGTTCCTGTCTATTTTAAAAAAACAACTAGTATTATTTGGGAAAAAAAGGATCAAAATGAATGTGATGGAAGAGTTCCCTCCATTCCTTTCTTTCCCAAAAAGGTAACAAGTGTTTTGGGAAAGAAAAGATTAAAAGGAACTAGATGGAACAATTGCCTCTATTCCTTGGCATTGAACCATTGTAATCATGTCAATTTTCTTTCTTGGTTTTTAATTTTGTAAATAATGGTTAAGGAAAGCCTTGATACTTTCATTAACAAATTAAACATTCTATTATATAAAGTAGAATTTGAAATTGTTGATTTAAATAAAAGATTCTTCAAAACACAAGGTTTTGTCGTAATGATTTATACTATGAACATATGCCATATCATAAATGGTTATAATTAGGGAACATTTTCCCATATTCCAAAGTTAACATGAATTAAATGGTCATTTATACTCAACAAATCATCCAATAGCAAACATGTTATTGAGATGCAATAATTGATTTGTGTGACCCCTAACTTTGATTGTGTAGTTCTTCTAGTTAAAATGCTACTTGGGGATGGTTTAATTTTTCCACTCATGCACATTTAGGTAGATACGCGATTTAAAAAAAAATTAGGTGCAAAATTGTCTCCATTTTTTATTTGTTATAAAATGGATTATCAAACAAGGTTACGAATATGTATAACCCACCATGTGGCAATTAACATTGTGAAAGACTTTTGTGAAATGACAATAGATTACCAACATAATTATCAATTTACATATTGGACTTCTTTAGATACCCTAGTATGTACAAGGCACATTCTTCCATCTACCAAACAAGTGTTGTGTATTCGATAGATTTGCATAGGTTTTATTAACTGGTTCACTTTACATTTTCCTTTTTTTTGCAATGTGTCCTCTTCCTTTGGCATTTTTGTTGTATGGTATAAAATAGTTCTAAATATGAAAAAATATTGGTTATCATCCTATGCTACTCATGAGAAAGGGAAATGGTCTCACTTTCAAAGGTTATGAGTATCATTCAGTTTTGTCATGTTCTCTTAGTTTTGAAAACTCCCTCAATTTCCATTTGCAATCCTAATAAAACTTCTTGTTTCGTCATTTCAAAAATTTCCATAATATAACCTAGTGCTCCAATTTTGTTTCCTTGCATGATCATTAGAAATGGAAAGATTGACTAATTTAACATAATGTAAATCTAGCCCATGAATACAAATAGAATATGCATGCCGAAACCTAAGTTCCCAATTGCATATGAAAATCCCTCATGTGTTCCCCAACATGTTCCCAAATATCACTTCATTTTGTCCCATAATCAATGTGTATATACACATTGATTATTTTCCTCTTGGAACTAGTTATATCAATGGTCCAAAATTGGGACTTATAGTAATCTATGCTTGAAATTTAAACATAGATAATTTTGGGGATTTCCAAAAATTAACATGTATGTTTTTGTGATGGATTAGTGGAAAAACATCATTACAAAAGAACTTTTGGGCTTGGGAGGCAAGCCCCAACAAATTAAATATAAGTCTTAACCACAACAAATCTCCAATAACATACATCAAATGTTTTTTTCACAAGTGAATCTAAAGACAATCAAAATGAAAAAGGAAATTTTAAAGGTTTTTAGTTGTAGAATCAACATTATAAAAGGTAAAATTTCTTATACCATATATATGAGTTTTAATGTTTAACTAAAATTATGATGGAATGATGATTATAGATTGGACTATAATTTTGGTTTCGATTTTGGTTAAGTTTTCCTAATTTAGATGATTGCCACATATTCTACATCTTTCCATGGACAATTGCCACTTTCACCATAAACAAAAATTCTTCAAAATGAACATGGGATACACCTCAATATGGAATACCTATCAATATAATGGCTATCATGATTTGAAATTCATATATCTTACATATGATTCATGTTTAAAGCTGCATAAGAAATACAATGAGTTAATGGTATTACTTTAGAAAAGGACTATATGTCTATTTGCCCAAAAATAGCTTTTTCATACAAATGAAATTTTTGAATAATGTTTTTTGTAAATTGTTGTAAAAAATGTTTATAATTGTCTAAGTACATGACATGTTTTTTTGCTTATAAGTTTTGAATAAAAATGAAAATTTGAAAGTAGCTAACTCCTTATAAATTTAATGTTTCATCTTTAAAAATGATGAGAATTTCAGTCAAATTGTCAATTTGACTTCTGGCCTTTCTTTTGGCCATAATTTGTGTTTTAAGTGTTCAAATGGGTCATGCGAACCCATTTAAGACATCTATGTTCCAATAACTTTTATGTGATATAGGGAAATTTTTGATCCAATGGGTTTTGACCCATGCAATTGCTCTCTAAAAATTTGGGAATCCATCGAAATTTTAACTCCCAAAATGGGAGCTAACTTGGGAGTGTGGAGGTTCAATCCCTCACACTCTCCTACACTCCTAGGATAATGAAATGTGACTTTTAAGCTTCACTTTTGGCCCGCACCTTTGCAAGCTTTTGCTTAAAGATTGGTTATTGTTTCTTACTTCCACGTAGCAAGATGCCTCTTACATCCCCTAACCTTATTGCCTCCTTGACCATGAAGTTGAACACTTCTACAACCAAGATGAATAATTAAGGTGCCAAAGAGTAGCCTTGCCTAACTCCCTGGTCAAGCTTGAAAGGTTTGGTGATGTTTCCATTGAGACAAACATATGTTTTTGCATTGTTAAACAACACTTGAACCATATTGGTGAATTTGCAATCCATTCCCATCCTTTCCAAAACAAGGAACAAAAATTCTCAAATTACTTTGTCATAAGCCTTACCAAAGTCTAATTTTAAAAGTACCATTGATTGGTTGGTGCGTTTGGCCCAATCCATGGTTTCATGGACAAAAAGCAAATTATCCAAAATGTATTAGTGTAATAGGAAGGCAACCTAATTCATGTCCACCACTTCCATGAACATTGGTTGGAACCTTACTTGCAAAGCTTTAACATGAAATTTGTAAGCCATGTTTAAAGAGTAATTGGTCTCCAATTATTGAGATTTTATTTATTTCATGCTTTATTAGTCGCAAGCTTAGGGCTAAGGTTGCAACAACCCCTACTTCATAACCTCCCATGACTACAACCCCAAATTGGTGGGGAGATAAGTGAAAGATAATTGCATCATGAAACGAGAGATAAAAGGTTTTATTCACTAGCCGATAAAAAATTTGACCTATTGCTATTTGGTTAAATGTCAGCAAAAGGCTTGGTCAAAGCTAACAATCGGGTAGTGCCAAGGGCTTCAGTTATATTTTTGAGGATACACCCTACAACAACATAAAAACACATCATGAATGATTGGAAAAAACCGTTAGCTAAATCCTTTAGGTTAAATAAATATCAAAGGTGCTTGAATACCATGCTTGAAAACCTTCCAATTGAAAGCTGGTATGGATGAATGATAACCTGACCACGTCTAAAATAAAATCCAAGTCTACTTCTAATTGGAATTCCATTAAAAAATTTGAACATGGCAAGGGTTAATCGAGAGGATGAAAAGTTTGCAAAATAGTAATGGCCTTTGAAAAGGCTAAAACTGGCATTAAAGGGGCAACAACTTCACAACACAAACATAATCCCTTGTTTACCTTAGGGTTAAATTCAAATAAAGATGATGGGGCCCCAAGTGGGAAGAGAAGGATGAAACCTCTAAGGGAAGGGCACCATTTGAATAGGGGGACCAAAGGTAAAGTAGTCATTAAAACTTATGCATGCAACAAATGTTTTGCTTAAAATTCCTCCCAATCCCCAAAAAAAACCTTTTTAAATTGAAGCCTAGTCTCCCTATGCCCAACCTTCCCCCTCGAACAAACAAAAGAAAGTAAATAATGGAAAAATAAGAAAAATGCCAAGTAGCAACATTGTTTAGATCTCACACTATGCGATCTAAAAGATCTCACACTATGTGATCCAAAAGAAATCTGAATGTAGCTCTTGCTTCTAAGGGGGCATGGGGCTTGGAGGGATGGGGTACTATATCGCCCCCAAGGAGTAGCTTGAAAAGGTTGACACCACCTCTAATGGTGTGTCAAATTGAGATGTGTAATAAAGCCCCACAATTGAAACATAGGGTATCACACCGAGGGAGGACTCAACTTATACTCTAGACATGCATGGAAGGTATGGCCAACCCATAAACTCTAATTGGAGTAACTATTCGAGCGAAATAAAAATCATAATGACACAAGGAAAAAAGAAAAAAAACCACCACCTAAAATTGGTCTCCACCTACTACAAGCTATATGACTATCAAGCTAACCATTGAGTTTGGTCTCAACCTACTAAAGGCTAGTAGGTTGAAATATTAAGCATATTGAACCCAAGACCTCTTTGAGATGTCCTGGTCGAGTTCATTTATTGGTAGGCTACAACTTCATTTGTGTAAAGTATCATGTGATAGTTCGATTGAAAACTTGAATGTACCAAAGCTAAAGGCATTGCCACATATGTCATTTTAAAACAAAAATAGTCATTTAAAAAAAATCACGCTTAAAGGTGTAACTAGTACATGAGGATGTAACCTAATGATAAAGATTAGGATCTCTCTTTTAAAAATCTTGAGATAAGTCCTTTGGACACGAGAAGTGTGTGAAAGTTAAATTGTTTGAAAACTGGTAGTTATTGTTTTGGGATTACTGAAAACGAATAGGTTCTCTAAAACTGACCTAATAAAAATAATAATCTTAAACAAGTAGGGTGATTCTTAAATTTTATTCTCAAAACTGGAATCACTGGTTTTAAAAAAAAGAGAAATTCCCAACAGAAGAATGAATCAACAATGAAATGGCAGTTTTCTGACCAGTTATTTGTATTTTTCAAGAAATTGATGACCTTAGTTATATATGAAAATTGGGTCTTTGAGTTGTTTTTGAGAATCATGATTATGAATTCTAGGAAGCGCCCTGATAACTGCTGGGGTCTGTTGCCTGTTGCTGGTTCTAGTTACCGCCCAACACTGATTGTAAACCCGAACTGGACCAAATGGAGAGAGTCATAGAACATGGCCTACAACTTTAGATTTTAAAAATTACCTTTCAACTTCAGTTTTTAGAAATCATATATGTACGTCTATAAAATAATATAAACGAGGTCTGTGTGGTCCGTGCAATTTAGGTTCCCTCCACATCAGTGTTTTTGTTTTTCAATGTGCTCATGGAGTCAAGGTGGCGAGCATTCCTAGGCAGCTTCACACAGATTTCCACAGGTTGACACCATTATTTGATGTAACTCTTAAAACTGCAGCCAGTGGACATAAATGTGATGACACCCTCTCCCAAAAAACACAATGTCCAGGTGCCTTTTAGGCTAATTTACATGGAAACCACTCTCTTTTTCCCTTTGTATTGATAGCCAGAGTATCAAAACAGTAGAAATCCGGTCAGAAAAAAAACGAGCACTGCTTCACAACAGTTTTTTTTTTTTCCCCTCAATTCCTTGATGGAGCCAGAGTGGCGAGCATCCATAGCCACATTCCAACTTAACTGACGACTCTTTTTCCCAAAACTTGTAAATGTGTACCAAGTAAGCATGAATCTGGCGACACCCTCCATAGAAACCCAGTTTTCTGTCGTAATTTGGAGAGTTTGGAATATTTGTGACCAATATTCCCTTTTTAGAAAACTGTGTGGCCTCTAAGAAAAATCTAGGGTACCAGCAAAAGTGTACTGATGAGGACATCTCACTTCGGAAACACTACGACATGGACATTGGGTATTGTGACTTGCAGACAAGGCATTTGAAAACGAGGAGCAAGCCTCTCTGACATTACAGTCGTTTGTTTTGTAAACCGTTGATTGGCATGACGAGGATTTTTAAAGGACTGTGCGGGGTAGTCCTAACGGGGACTAGTTGCCTCGGCTAATAGCTAAAACCTACAGAGGACCTGCCTACAGCACCCATCTACAGACATTAAATCAGCAATGCGTTGTAGGTTTCAAGCAACACAAAAATTGAGTTGAGGCCAAGTCCGCACCACATACAGTCTTCCACTCGGTACCTGCCCTTCTGCAGTTTAGGCTGACAGTACCTAGTCCAGGGGGTAAGCGGTGATTGAGTTCTGGTATATATAAAAGACAGGATTTCTGGGTGTAACATTCATCTCAAGCATTCACAACACTAGTCCTGCAACTTTCTTTCACTACCATCATTGTTGTGAGAACAGTCCACGGAGTCTAGTGACAATTGCAAGCTACCGTGGGTCTCTCACTTACTCGTGAGCTCAATTTCAGTGTTGATCAGATCATCATGGCTTGGCAGAAGATGGTGCTTCTAGCTGCGGCAGGGGTTCTCTGCATGTCGGCATTACTCAATGAAGCTGAAGCACCGGCGAGTGCCAGCAACCCGCCGTTACGCAACGCAACTCAAGCATCCGGGGTGAGTGTCAGCAACAGTTGGAAATTGATAGATACCCTCCGTACTTCTTCTTGGACTAATGAAAGTTTACCAGTTCTGATAGTTAATGAGCTAGGTGGCCATATCTAAATATTCCTTCAGCTCGTATGCCGTGGATGGATGATTAGTGTCTGTTTCAGACATTTGTCTGATTCAGGATTGCATGTACCACTGCATTTTCCGCCGGATGAAGATACAAATGACCAATTTGTGAGTGTGTGTGATCTTTCAGTACCAGTGTGGCAATTTCGTAGCATCTTCCAATGGAATATCAATCTCGGGAAGCATCGTATCAGCCCTTGCAGAGGCAAAAACGGAAATTCACATTTCACTGAATTAGATCTCAATCCCCATCTACCCAACATCAACGGGGTCTTGGAGCTGGGAAGCGACTACATTGAAACGTGCACTTCACAAGGAGGTAGGGAAGAGGGATCATCGTTCATTACTTTTGCTGATCGCAGGCAGGGGAATGGCAACGTTGTTCCCACGTCCTTCAACGTAAATAACAATGTCGCCAACATCAACGGTGAACTGGAATGGCTAAACTGCAACCAATTGCTTGCTATGGACGAGATTGCTGCTGCCGACGAGGATGTTGCCCTCAGTGGCAGGAAGTTGCTCAATCATTGATCATGGTTCAATGAGGAAAATAATGCATGATGCGGGTATGCGTGCCGGTGGTCATTAACAT
>Ga0209208_10000797_pt1 | contig 42777 bp, 36 predicted proteins | sample S1TSphfallax_3_FD_187694 | JGI IMG/M metagenome (GOLD analysis project Ga0209208, IMG submission 187694) | Host-associated microbial communities from peat moss isolated from Minnesota, USA - S1T2_Fd - Sphagnum fallax MG (SPAdes) (version 2) | ecosystem: Host-associated > Plants > Peat moss >...
TGATATAATAATCACAGTTGTTGAATTTTTAAAAAAAAAAGTTAATTAACCTTCCAAAGAACTGTTAGCTTTTTTTTATCAATTCTTTCATGAAAATTGTTGGTTCTTTGAAGCTTTTGAAATAACCAGAATCAATCCTTCTTTGACTCTGAATTTTGTTCAAAAAACTGGAACCCTTGATTCCTGGATTCTAAAATATTTAAAGAATTGGACCTGGCATTGCTTTAAAAATTCAAAGAACTGCCCAACACTAGTCCATATAATGTTTATAAACAACTATTTTTAAAATGGGCCTGAGGTTTTACCATGGTACAAGCTTGGGTTTACCCAATTTCTTGGACATGGACATAATAAACTGATGATTGCACAAACACAATCTTCACAAGGATATTGGAAGTTGGTAGAGAAATTTTGACTAAGAAATGTTTTAGGTAAGAAACTTTGCTAAGTATGGACTATGGTCGGCTGTAGTCTCAAACTTCAACCTTTGGATCGGAATGGTGTGCTTAAACAATCCTTCCTACATACATTTTTCCTTTCCGTGAGTATTTGACACTCCCTCACCCTAAAAAGGAATAAAAATACACACATTACTAGAACCCTGTGGACAAGGAAAAAGGTTTGGATTAATCCAAGGTTATATAGTGTCAATTCAAAAATATATAATTAAATATAATTATACCTTATGATTTATACATTGTAAAGAAAAATAAATAAAAATTCTTAAACATCTACAATGGTAGAGAATGTATTCCTATCTTTGCTACCAAGCCCAAAGGCAAGGTGTGAAAAAGTCTACAAAAAAGTTATGAGCCAAATCTCACAGGTTTGTCCCAATCACAAGAAGGGGTTTTCCAAATTCTCCCTCTTAAAGCTCCCTTGTTGTATGAATTTGCTACCTCTGCAGTTCCCCTCCTCCCCCTTTCCTCTTTCTCCCCTCAATTCTCATCACTTGTGTATGTAATATATTTCACAAAAACCAAGCCCCTTTAGCTGATGGGGCTGGTGGACCCAAAACCAACTGGCAAGAACAAAAGAGTGACCAGATGGGGTTGGACATCATTATGTGATGAAAATCTTCAAATGGGTTTTGTTTAGTTCACCAACTTTCTCTGTGTGGGGACTGGAGAACTTGCCCTACACTACTACTTGTCTGCAAGAAAAAAAGCTTCAATGTAGTGGAAAAAAAGGCCACATCCTTCCCAGAGACTATGAGATCTGTGTGTGTGTGATACTAGCTAGGGCCAACTCCTAGTTGAAACTTTTTGTGACTGAAGTTGGAGTGGAAGGTGCTGTGGACCCTCCTCCTCCCCCTTTTACTTTCTTCTCTCTTCTTGCAGGTATTTCAATTTTCCACTCCTCCCAGCTCTATCCACCAGCTAGCTCTTTCAATTCTTTTAATGCTGTCGTACCTTGGCTTGCAGCTTCAATATGAATGAATTATATTATTACTTTCAGACCTGTTGAAATTGTCAAAACATATTTATTGAAAGAATTTTTTTTTATGAAGGACATAAAGAGTGTTTTAATATGTTCAAGAATATTTTTGTCTTTTACATGAAATTTTCAAAATAAAATAATTATTGAACATTGAGATGTTGAACTTGCTGTGGTAACTCAGTGTTTTTTATTTATTCATTTCTTTTGCTGGAGTGTTAGTATCAGCTTGTGAGCATCCTAAAGAAAAAAAATAGCAATAAATGGTGACTTGTTATTAAAAACTTTCCAAAGTAAAAATAAATAGTCTGTCTATCTACAACAGCCAAAAATAAACTTATGGTGAAATTTACCCCCAAAAAAATTTCTTTTTCTTTGAATTTTTTTTCGGAAAACAAGAAATAATATTCGTTTTAAAGAAAAAAATCACAACAATGCAAAAATTCCTAGGCAGATAAAAACTGTTGCTGATGGCACTTCCATATACAAGTCCCATCCCACTCCAAGCTGGTCTCCAGTACATATGGCTCAAGTTTGCTTTTTGACTCTTGTAATGGAAGTCAATAACTAAAAAATTTCTCAACCATGGATTGCATTACAAATTGGCCCAGTTGTTCCAAAAAATGGACGAAAGCTTGCAAGGCTTTATTGGGATACATAAGTCAGCTCAAGAGCAGTACTAACCTAGCACAACCGAAGGTACAACAAGCTTTTTCTAATTTTCAAACATCAATATCATAAATGTGATGAAAGAAGGTGCCATATGGAAAGACTAGAAGGCCTCAAATGAAGCAGATGTCGTATGTAGGGATCAGAAGCAGATGTCATCTGTATGTAGGGATCAGAAGCAGAGTCATATGTATGTAGGGATCAGAAGCAGATGTCGTATATAGGGATCTGACAAATTATGATTTGTGCTACCATCCAAAGTCTGAATTGGCTTTTCTTTTTTCTTGTGCCTGTGATGATGGCAGCAGAAGGAAGTCTTTTTCCGCAGTGACAGGTTAGAGCAGCCACACTGAACCAGCACCCACCAGTGCACCATGAAGGATGGATGGTACGTGGTCAGGAAACAGTTTTCTGTTGGGCTCCAGTTCCCTAACTAACCATGGTCATTATCTCAGTCACTTTTTTTCTACTTACCTATTAACAACCCACAAGCAAGTAGGTAATCAAAACAGCCCTTGGCTGTGTACAAACCATCTACTTCCTTACAGTTGCCTATTTTCCTGCCTATCTGCCTGTATATGAGAGCTATTTCCTACAGCATTGGTTACCAAGGTGAAACCAAATATTACTTCAGTTGAGGTACATCCAGAACTGAGTAAATAACAGACATCCAGGGGATGGTGCGCTGGTGGGTGCTGGTTCACCGTGGCTGGTTAGAGCGGGTCCAGGACCTGCTCGGAGTTCAGTATTTGGTGGATTGCATGTGCTACTACTGAAGTTTTACTCATCAGTGGCCCACGGAAAAGTGGCAGGCAGAAGGGGTCAGATAAGTAAGACTAATAACAGGGTCTTGAGCAGCCTGGAGGTCATCATCTAATGGTGGCCCAGCCAAAGACTCGGAGTCTCCAAGACTCCTCAGCCTCAGCGGGATTCGCTATGTCGGTCTGATTAATATGACTGATCAGGCTTTTCCCTCACATGGATCTCTGCATCCCCAGTTAAGGTAATTTGTCTGCATGTCTGGGGTGTTGCCCATGGATCAGCTCTGCATCTCTGGATGATGATAATTTGTCTGCATGTCTGGGTTGTCGCCTACGACTTGTGCAAACTGCATTCCATATTCCCCATACTTACTGCTACCAGCATATGAGTTTCCCAACTACATTGCAACACCAACAAAAAGAAAAACAAAACAAAACAGCTGATCATAAACTCATCTACTGACATCAGATCTGATTTGGTTCTCTTTAATTATTTTCTTACTCTACAACAGATCCCAATTGCTTCTGTTATTTTCTTACTCTGAAGAGAGAGATCCAATTGTTTACTTGCTCATTCTTTTGTTTACTTACTCACTGTCAGATCTGATTGCTTTCCTTAGTTTCTTACTAGCAATAGATCCAATCGCTAGCTTGTTTGCTTCACTTACTCATAGCAGATCTGATTGCCTCATACCTACCAGATGACTGGAGGGGTCCAGGCTCCCAGGCATCCAGACTCTGGCAACTCAGTCTTTTTGTTATAACAAAGCAACTTTTTCCCAGAAAATTCTTCTTACAAAGTTTTATTTTTTCAGACTTTTTTTTTACACAAGGGGATTTTTTAATTGTTAGAGTGTTAACCATTGTCAGGAATCTCCACACAAATCTAGTTCACTAAATTTAGTACCATACCAACTACTATAGTCTGGCATATTAATCATTCCTCAAATGGTGTGCAAGAAAAGAGAAAAAATAAAAATAAAAAAAGGAGAAAACAATGGAAAAAGCTTCCAAACTTCCCTTTCCCTCTGCACCTAGGAAATTGTCATAATGATTTTTTAAGTTAATCACCTTCCAAAGGCTCTTAAGGTTTTGGTCTACAAATGAACATATTTCCGCTTTTCTAAGTAACCCAAATCTTATTTTAAAATTTATTTTACTTTTATTATACAAGAAGTGATTTTTTCCCTTTGCAATTGCAATATATCACAAGGAATTACTATGATATCAAGTAAATAATATAAGTCATAATTATATGTAATATGTAAACATTTCAATTGATTAATGGGTAATTAAATGATGCTCCAATGTTTCATACCTTGACATTGTTCTTATTATTATCTTAATTGATCTGGTTCAAAGGTGGACAGTTTCTAATCATTGTAAGGGGGGCATTCCCACGAGGGTTTGACTGATGCAGACTCTGTACAAGAGTCACATTTCCTTAGGAGATTAGTTTACCCGATTACCTATTGTAAGACTGGTGACAGAGTCCACGGGCTAGTGGCCAAATGAAACACACACACACACTTACAAGGTGACCATGAGTACCAATCATGTTAAGTAGCTATGTTATCATGCTTTCATGTTTTTGAAATGAATTGAAGTTGAAATTCTTCTCTCAAGAATTCTAAGGCTTGAAGGTTTGAAATTCTCAAAAAACAAAATCCCCGGACTATAACCCTTTACTGAGTTCTAGTACAAAAGGAAAATGAAACCCCTAAATGTAGGGAAAACCCATCAATGAACCTCTTATCTCTTTTCCTATGTCTCTTCCAAATTATGGACACTTTTAACTTGCCGGCCTCAAAAAATCACTTGAGCTTGGAATAAAACTTTAAAGGTTAATGGACGTATATGCCTTGGCCTAGGGTTGTACACATAATGAATACTCAAAACCCAATCATAGGCTTCAGATAATATGGCTTTGTTTATTACCATAATATAGCCATATTATCCAAAGTCTATTATTGGGGTTTAGAAAGCATATATAACTCTAATTTGACTGTTAGAAAAGATGAGACAATTTATTGGAAGAGGGATCACATACATCATGCCCATGTGAAATCAATTGAATTGAGGACATCTTTCCTTCTTTGCTATCCTTGGGTCATCTGTAGGGTTGTAATCTTTCATTGTTGTGATAACATGACTATCATTTATATTAGCTAATCAAGAAGTCATCAATGGAAATGAATTTGGGAGTTGGAAAATTTATATTGTAATTAACCTTTTGATAGTTATAGGTAAGCTTCTAATCAAGATGAAAGGACAAAAAAGTAAGAATTGGACAAGTTTTTAAGAATAATAATTGGGACCCTGTATTGGTCTTTCAGAAAGAAATTCTTGCCATAAAAAAATTCTTGAATAAAAATAAACTGACATCCTAATCACAATTAGCAAGTGAATAAAAATAAACTGACATCATCATCATAATTCGCAAGGGAATGTACAGTGTGATTCACAATTTTTTAACATGCAATTTACAGATAGAAATTTTAATTGAAATGTCACCAAAAGGCATTGAGTAAATATTGAGTAAAGGGCCAGCATTATCTCTATAATTTGTAGTTAAAACTTGATGTCAATTATGCATACATAATGTTCATGATGGTAAACCCTTCCCCTTTTAGGAGTCCACTTTCTAAGTATAGCACATGGTTAGGAAATGCATGGCTAAACACACTGATCTTAATTTCATTGTCAAAAGTTATGATAATATGGTTCATAATAATTAACTTTGATTAGTCCTTCAATTTGGAGAAAAGAACAATCTAAATGGGAATTACATTGCACATTTTCCATTAATGTACATGTTATTGAAGACTTTATCGTTACATTTATCACAATCAAATGATTTCAGTCATGATTGTGGAAAGCTTGTTTCAGACCTTTCAAATAACGAAGGTTAATGTATTGTCAATAATAACAACTTAAGACTAAGTAGCACAATCCAATCACTCAACTAAAACAGCACTTGGAGTCTACAATATCTTTTCAGGCCCATCTGCAAATATAAAAACTGAATCACCATGGATCAACTAATACTTTAATTTGTTGAAAATATCATAAGATTACTCCCCTTACCATACTTGGAAAAGGTTTTCATTTGTGTTGGCCTCAGGTGACAACATATACCTTCAAAAACATCAAAAGCACAAATGAACCAATTCATTGGGTAGAAAATTTGGTAGTGTTTGTGACTCCAAGACTTCACCACTAGGTCAATGTGCTTGATGTTAACTATTACACATCCAACCTAACATCTAATTTCGTTCACCAGCTCAAATGAAATCCTCAGAGGATGGTTGGGCAGTCTATTGTACCTCTTAGTGGAATTTGAAATGGCCAATTCTAAACAGTATTTGAAGAGGGACATCATCAACAAACTACAAATGTTAACATCAATGCATAAAAATTCCATGGCACACCATGACATGGTCCAGTGAAGACATCTTGTTAATTAGCTTGTTGAGAAGCTGTTGATCTTATGTAGCATCAGTTATGTGAAGTTTTATTTGAATGGATGGGAGGTTTCTAAAATTCTAAAATGAGATTTATTAATTTCATAATACTTGGAGCAGCAAGACTTTTTTTTTGCACTCCTTGCATGGATGTAGTTTCGGTACTCTTATTTGTTGAGGTGGAAACTCAATTTGCATGTCCCTCTACTCACGACCTTGTTCACACTTCCAAAATGGGATTGACCCATTTGGAATTAGAATCCCTATCAACCGACCGCATTCAGGGTGCTGGATGCTGGTGTTCGGAGGTCTTCAAGGTCCCTTTGGGAATCCATAGCCGACCATCTTTCTCTCTCTATCCATTGGTTGGTTATATGTGCTGGAGTCCATGGATTCTTCTATTTGGTCTATTCTTCTTTTGGGTCTATAAGCCATATAATAATAAGTGGAGGAATACTTGTGAGTCCCTGACTCCCCTGTCAACTTACAAATTGTCCTGGGGTCCTGGATCTATTAATGATTGAATTTTGTGTATGAAGAGCAACAACTACCCCCATCATCTATACTTATGCAACTTACCAGTATGTCCTAGATCCAGGATACAAGTTGATGATGATCTTATATGAGGCACAGCTAGCAATCCCTACTTATGCATTGTACTACCATATATCATTCTCTATTCTTCAAACCATTCATCAGTTGCATGTCTTTGATGACACCACTGTTTCCTTTTATTTTAATATTTTGTTTCTGCAGGGAGCAATATTGCTCCCCACCTCATCTGTCTCTCTCTCTCTCTCTCTACTATTATAATAAGAATAATAATAACAACAACAACAAGTGAGAGGGATTTTGAGAGAATAAATACCCCAACTTCCCTATTGGAGACATCCACAAAGGGCCTTTTGCTTTGTTGGTTTACTTCTCTTACATGTAAGTATTGCATAGAAAACCCCCACCTCCAAAAGGAGACACTATTTTCAGTGGCAATAATATCTGTGTGAGAGAGTTGTTCTTCCCTTAACTAAGGAAAGAGGTTACATGATTTACACATGTCTTAGAAGTTCAACTTATAATAATTGTGGATGACTTTTTTTTTGTAGTGTGTTTTGAGAGAAAGTCTAGGTTCTAAGTCTAGGTTCTAAGTTTCAGATTGTCTTAAACATCTCTCAATTTTGGGTGTTTTTGTTGGGTGATTTTTATTTTATTATATTTTTCCTGTTGGGTGGTTTTGGAAAAGTCGAAGGCTTCTCAGCCCCATATGTCTTAGACATCTAAATTTTCAGTGTCTTTGTTGGGTGATTACGAAAAAAATATTTGTTGGGTGCTTTTGTCTTAAGATCCAAATTAGTCTAAGTAAGTGTTTGGGTACTAATTAGTAACCTAGTTTAATTAGTGAGCAGCTAAACCCTTTGTTTTTTTGGGTTGGGTTTTTTTGGAGTTTTCTTTAGAAGTTCATTAGAAACATTTGAAGATTTCAGCAGCTACAAATTTTCAGATTGAAGTGTTTGCAATTTATGCCAAAAAACAACTTTTTTTATTAATCCAAAATTATTAAGCTTCTAATTAATCTTGGTATAATGTCAAAATAAATTTGGTTTTGTGGGTAGGTTTTGGATCTGCACATTAATAACTTCAGTCCAGAGTGTTTTGTCTTTCAGCCCCTGTTTTGTTTTGCCTGAAAAAGCAAACAAAAAAGAGATGACCCAGCTGCGCCTGCAGTCTCGAACGCCGCGAAGTCTGTTTTCAACAACAAGAAGAAGTCGAGCAAGCAAGCTCCAACAGGAAAGTCGAAGATTGCATGCAAGATCACGGACAGAATTTGCAGCTTCCCCGGATAGATTCCTCATCAGCACCCCCACCCAGACTGTTGCTTAGATCACAGATGCCAGCAATTACAAGCTAGTTTTCAGGGTGGTGAAAGATCAGGAGTAGAACAAGCAGAAGAAGGAGAAGAAGAAGAAGAGGAAGAAGAGAATTACTTCCACGGATTTCTCAACAGCAGCGAGTTCGTTAGATCTGGCCTTTCACAGATGCTAGCAATTGCAAGGTAGTTTGCAGGGTTGTCGATTACAGTAGAATTAGAAGAAGAAGCAGCAGCAACAACAGACGAAGATCTCACGGAGAATTGCTTCCTGCACGGATTTCTCAACAGCAGCAAGTTGCTTAGATCTGGTGTTTCACAGATGCTAGAGTGTGTTGTCGATTAAAGTGGAAGAAGCCTAGAAGAAGAAGCAGAAGCAGATAAAGACTAAGAAGACGCACAAGAAGAATTTCAAGACTAGAGTGTTGGAGCGATTGGTGTTTTTGAGTGGAAGGGGAAGAGCTGGAGGGCATGCAGCTAACTAGTATGGAGAGAATAAGAGCGAATATGGTGGCCGCGAGCTCGGGTGTAGTGTGCAGTAGCTTCGGTTTGAGCGGCGCTGGACCTGGTGTGTATTACGGGGGGCCGCTTGAGATCAACTGTCGGCAGTCTCATGATCCGCCAGTGCACGAGCTTGAGTTGCTCCCCATGAAATCGTCGCGCAACAGCTCCGAGACCAGTACTCCGGCGCCTTCTTCTGTTACCAATCCAGGCAGCAGCTTCTCATGGCAGCCGCAGCAACAAGGCGCACTTGCAGCATCCAGGACAAACTCGGCCGGAGGTGCGTGTCTGAGCTAGTACTATCTAACTTGTGGAAGGAAGAACTAGCGAGATCTGCTGTAGCTGTGCGTGCGTGCATAGATGTTTCGGGTGTTTTGGGTTTTGTGTTTTTGAGCGGAGTGCTTAGTTTGGAGATGTTTTCTCAAGTTGCAGGGATGTTTTCTGTGTTCAGGTATCTACGATGCAGAGGCCGGCGAAGTGGGAACTTCTGGCAGTCGCGGAGGTTCACCAAGAGCCGTGCAGTTTGATATGAATCGCTTACCTTCAACGACAGATTGTGATGAAGAAGCTGTTGTCACATCGGCCTCACCGAGCAGCAATATAACTGGTATGAAGCGAGGTCGAAGTAGAGATCAGATGAATAACTTGCAGCACGCGTGCAGCGAAGAATATCTTGAGGAGGAGGAGCTGCAAGACATGTCGAACAGAGCCGGCTCATGCGTCGATTTCATGAGCTCCAGATCAGCCGCCGCCGCCGCTGATGCGGCCGCAGCAGCAGCAGGAGGAGGAAGCGATGATGAAGATGGAGGAAACACCAGGAAGAAGCTCCGTCTCTCAAAAGAACAATCACTTCTTCTTGAAGAAAGCTTCAAGGACCACAGCACTCTTAACCCGGTATTGCGAAAGAACTTTGCCTGCAGCCTTAGTGTCAAACTGATCTGCATTCTGCTGCCTGCAGTCGTCATGTTGATCTAGTCTCGAGCTAGCTGGTTGTGTGCAGCCATGTCCTCTGCATCCAGGTCCAGTACTAGGCCAGCAGCTTGCGTCTTGATTGTTTCTTGCTCGTCTTACTCAGTGTCTATATATATGTATATATCTGATCTCTTTGCTGCTTACCCTGCAGAAGCAAAAGATTGCGTTGGCAAAGCAACTGGGTTTGCGTCCTCGGCAAGTGGAAGTCTGGTTCCAAAACAGAAGAGCAAGGTGAGTAGAGCAGATCTGTCCGATTGCAGCAGCAAATGTTAAGCAGTCGCAGATCCGACTTGTAGATCGCGGATCTTCTTGTGTCTTGCAGTACTAGAGCTGGTATTTGTGGCTAGCTTCTAGCTTATATTCTAGCTTGCGTATTAGACGTGATCGAATTCAGAGCTTATAAGCTGCTGCTTCATTGGTTGTGGCTGCTGTGCACATGCAGAACGAAGCTGAAACAAACGGAAGTGGACTGTGAGGCACTGAAAAGATGTTGCAAGGACTTGACGGAAGAGAACAGGAGACTGCAAAAGGAGTTGCAGGAGCTACGAGCGCTCAAACTCGCACCTCCCACTTGTGTCATCTCGCACGATGTGTACATGGCGCCTTTGCCCGCTGCTACACTTACCATGTGCCCCTCCTGTGCGAGAGTAGCTACTGTCGATAACCGAGCAGCTGCTCATACTGCATTCTCTAAAGCTACCGCCTTCTCCTCCCATTTCTCCCAGTCTTCAGCAGCCTGCACCTAGCTAGCAGCTGGAGACCACTAGGCCATCATCAGAAGACTAGAGCTACTCCCGCTGCTGCTGCGCTACAGCTGCTTCTTCTCACAACTTGATGAAGAAGCTGATCAGCCGGTGCATACCGATCAATGATTCCTCCTGCTGCAGCAACATTCACCTTGCAGCTGCACCTTTATTTCGCAGCTAGCTCACAAGCTGGTTCAAGACTCTGGACAGAAAACAAACGCTAGAGCGCCCAGCACTAAACTATGTGCAGCAGTCAGCTCCAGATCACATTGCACAGATGCATAGCTTCGCAAGCTTGCGGGATCGTAGCTGCCGCCTACATTCTCAGATCAATCTCTTCGTGGTCTGATCAGCAGCCTGGGCTTCAGAAAATCTGTTTGTATAAGCGGTAGTACTAGAAGTCCATAGCAAGCTTTACTCTTTTCGGAAAGGAAGGATCATCTGGCCGCCACTTCAGTACAACTGAGACTAGTGCAGACTGTAGTGCCTGCTAGCAAGCTGTGAAACATCAATCCGAATGGTTTTTTTTTTTTTTTGCTGCAGCGATCAGCCAGCACCTGCTAGCTGCACAAGATTTGTATGGATATTCATTCATTCAAAAGCATTTTTGTTGCAAATTCTCAATTGATGATTCTCTAAGTCTACTGATGTACTGCATCACAGCTTGAAATTTAAGCTAGTGTAACCAGCAGCAGCTCCGGATGCAGTAGAAAACTCTTGCAGGCTCACATTTAAGACAAGGTGGGTCATGAATCCCAATTCATTTAATTGTTCTTCAACTCGTTGCAATTCTCAAATGTGTTCTTCAATTAGTCAAGCAATCTTGCTGCATCAATATATTATATCATCATGTTCTCGATCATGTTGGAGGGATCATTAAACTTCTGTGGTTTAAAATTTGTGGTCTACAACATTAGAGACATTCCCGGAAGATCAATAGTTGACAGTTTTGCTATGGATCCAGAAGATCAATATCCAGAGGAAATCTCAGGCCAGTATGCAGTGCTAGACGGTCTAGTGCTCATCAGTATGGTATCTTCTTTCGCTTGTAGTGAATTGCTTTTTTTGTTTTGTAGTGAAGTTCATGTACTCTGCACACACAATATTGAGCTTCTTTGAAGAGTTGTAGCAAATGAGAAGATTCAATCTGTCTGCTATATCATATACAAGATTTTTTGCAAGAGCTTTTGGAAGCAGCTCTGGGTTAAGAAAGAACTCATGGCTACAGAACTCTTCATCAGTTGATTACACACAAAGTTGTAGTGAAAGAGATGAGGGCTTGCCAAAAGAGCTCTTCCTCCTCAACATTGCCTGCAATATACCTAGTACTTTCTGTACCTTGAACTTTCTGTACATTGTACTTTCTGTGAGAAGTGGAAGAGACTCTCAACTTCAAATCTAAAGTTCAACATTTGCGAAGTGGACAAGATTCATGGGTGATCGGTAGTCACATGGAGAAAGCCTGCTACATCTACTAAAAAAGCCTGCTAAATCTACTAAAGATTTGAGTACCACAAGGAGAAAAGTTTGCAAGAGAATAATTCCATTAAGCTGGCAAATAACAGTACAATAGAATGTGGATTTTCTCGCAGCTCATGACACATGTGAGGTAAACTTTGCAGTTTTGTCCAATACAATGCACATAAATGTAATACATGCCACACAATAAATATCACATACTATTGTACATTGTAACGGATGAAACCACAAACTTTACCTCACACATGTGTCACAACCGCAGCTTGCTGAGGGAGAAAACCACATTCTCTTGTAGTGTAAGTGAAAGATACCACTCATCACTCATCTTGCACAGAAAATGATTGATTCATCTATCAGGCTTTCTTCAATTGTATGAACCTTGAAGAGTGGAAAGCTCTTGAAGTCCCTTTTAACAGAATGCAACTCCCCAGTGTACCTCTATGACTCCATCACCTGGCAGGGAAAATAAGGTTTCTTTTTTGGTTTTTAGGGAACTTAAAACAGGGAAAACTGCTTAACTTTTCTTTAAAAAACCTAAACTACTTGGGCAATATACTAGGCAATTCCCAAGATGGAAATTTCATACTCAACCCGTACAAATAACAGGTGATAAATAATTGTGTATGTAATAACGTGCTTACTATGCATATCCATTGTTCCCTTTAAGACAAAACATGTTGTTTAGAAGTAAATAATGTACCTTTTTTAAAAAGAAAGTATTGCTTAAAGACCCAAATTGGTATTGGAGGCTGGTGAGGTATTGTAATGTCCAAAAACCAAAATGGTTTAATAACCGGCTTGCTATTAAAAGAGGGAAATGTTCCATGAAGTGCCTTATTGGCAAAAGCAGTGCCTGAGATACATCACTCCCAGAGCTCAGTTTAATCAACAGAGCAACAATTGTCGAGAAAGAACTCTTGGTTTGCAGATTGATGAGCAGCCACTTGGAATTGTGAAATTGTTAAAATTGCTCCAAGAAACAAATACCCATTCACATAGTTGGAAGGTCTCTCTCTCAAATCAAACCATCATTCCTCACAAATCAAATCAACATCTCTCACAAAGAAGAGATCACTCATTACTTGAACAGCTGGAAAAAAACATTGGCACTTTATACAAAGGATAGTAATCTCAATGTTACGCTAGACCTCCAAAACAGACTTGCCTCCACCATCCCCTGTATGTACCAAGGTTGCAAGGAGAGACATTCCTATTCAGGGATGTCCTTGCATCTCTCCTGGTGTCACTACCAACAATTTCTTTTTGTAAAATTATTATTATCCATTTTCATCAAAGAAAAAAATTTGGTTCAAACTTTCCTCTTCTCACTGTCTTTCAATGTTTTTTAGCATTACCAAATGTCCCTTGCCATTTTCCCAATGCTACTCAATGATTGTTTAGTGCTTGCTAGCATTCTCCTAATGTTACCTAGCATTTTCTTAGTGTTGTTCAACAATTTTTTGACACCCCCATTATCCCTAGCTTTGTCTTGGCATCCCTTGTCAAGTAGACTAAAAACAATATTTGGCATCGCTTGGAGTTTTCCCAACATTGTCAATCAACATCTCCCCAATGTTGCCCAACACCCTATCATCCCTTAGCATTCCTTATCACTTAAAAAATACATTTTTTCTTGACGTCTCTTGACATTCTCCCAGCATTGTCCAATGTCCTTAGTATCCCTCAACATCTTCATACTAAAAAAGAACAATTTGATGTCCTTCACATTTTTCCAATGTTGCTTGGTGTCTTTTCAATAGCTTGTTAATAGTACCAAATGTCCCCTTGTCACTCAAAACAAAAGCATTTTTTTTAATTTAATTTCTTTAAAAAAATTCCTATCCCACAACTTTTTTTGTTGGGTCCCCATTGTCATCCTTGTTGTCCCCCAAGCTTGGACAAGACAACTCCAAACCTCAAAAAGTATGTTGAAGTTAAAAATTATTTGAAATGCCCTATGTATGACATCTTTTAGGTGCCAAGGACATGAAGGATGTCCCATGTACAAAGGCAACCTAGTATGTCCATCTATTAGAAAAGCTAAAGACTTCAAAGTCTATTCTTAAATCATCAAACCTCAACACCCTCTCATTCAATATAGGCAACATAATGTTGTTTTTTGCCTTCACAATTTGACCAAAGTCATGTATACTTTCCCAAAATATCACCAAAAACATTGTTGACATTTAGGTGCTTTGTATCCACCCAATTCACCTCCAATGATTTGCAATTTGCTCAAGTACACATTTCCCACATACAAATTAGGTAGGTCTTTTACAATGTTATCTTAATCATTATCTTGCATTTGGAGATGGGGTGGCTTGGTGACTTTTCATACAAACCCAATTGAATGTTTGATGAATCTACTCCAACTGGTTCATACAAAAGCAAGTCACTCATATAACCCAAGGTGGCAAACATGTTTGATGCCCTTGATACAATAGATGATCACAAACACCTAAATCAACAATTCAAAAGCAATCAAAGCATTGCTTAATGTGTCATTAGATGAACCAGACCTATGGAGGATCATATGAACAAACATATATCATTTCCAAAATGATGTTTTGGAATGGGACACAAAAGGTGCATGTATAACTCAAAATGTTGTGGGAGTTTACAACATCAACCATTGAAATTGGAATTTGATTAAAATGTCTTAGAATATCAAATTGTGATGTTCCAAAAATTCACACATGAAAATTAAAATATTTTGAGCCTTTCACATTTCATGTACCCTAGTTCATTTAAGGGAGTATCATAAATATCGTCTGGACAGACAACAACAATATCCTAAACATGGTATTTGGTGCCCATGAATATCAAGAAAGGCATATTTTCCACCTTTTAAAAAAAATACATTAATGTCATCATCTAAAAGGCCCTTGTGTGACCTCCATCAAGTATGTTTACATGCATCTTCTAAGATGACGTGACAATGATTCCATTCATATGCATGGATGGGTACTCATTCAAAAGCATGCATATAAATCTAACATTTAAAGATAAATCATGACCTTATTAATTTGTACTACATTAACAAGGTAAGTAATAAGTTCAAATATATTAATTGATAGAATTATAAGTTGTTTTAAAACTATTTTAAAAATCAAACATTCATCCACATGTTTTTGTGTTAATATAATTAATGAGATTTTAACACAAGACATGAAGTGCACATTGAAAAGGAAATCAATTTTTTGCATCCACATCAAGTTGTTTGTATTATGTCATGAAGGACACATAAGCATGACACATTAAATATGTCAATTCATTGTTTTTAAAATTTATTTTGATGTTCACATGTCTTAAGACTTTCCTTTCACATTGAAAACACCAAAACATGTTATTAACATTATGTCACAATATCATCAATGATCTCACCATTCCTTATATGAGAATAAGTATGAAATTTAGCTAAATCAAGTTGCTAGAGTTTACAAAGATTAGAGTTCTTTTTGCATTCATGCCCTATGCTTATAATATGTTTAAGGACATATTTATTTGGGCCATCATGTTCTTTTCATCTTACTTTCCAAGGAGTAGGGTATTACCTTGCAACAATTATGTGGATTAATGTGTCCATCCAAATGTCCTTCTATGAATGAAAAATAATCGACATATCAAGGGTTTAGGCCCATTGCACATACTTCATCATCTTTTGTGACTTTCAAATAATTTAGAATTGAAAGTAAACACCAAAATGTGAAAAGAATGTCACCTTTAAACTTCCAAAAGCTTAGCAACCCTATTAATTGAGTTGGCTAATGCTCCACTAAATATGTAGGCCTCTTTTCTATCATCAAACACAACAAGAGTATGTGCATGACAACATAAAATTGGTGAAGTGACAAGTTAAACCCATATAAAAAGTACATATGCCAATGTTGTAACACCCTAATAACACAAGTCTAATGTGCAAGTAATATTCTATGATCTCAAATATGCCAAAGTGTTACAAGAACACAATTTTGAAATAAGACCTATAAGACCCATAACACAAAGTGTAGGTTTTTTTTTTTAATTACAATTTTTATAACAAGATGCATGATAATACACTATGACCACCATAACTATGATAATTGCAAAGGTCTCATGAAACACTTCTACTTCTACCACATAATTAATTTAGAGTGTGAAATAACCTTTAATTCATTAAGTAAAAGATGTTCATTGTGAAGGATATTTACTTGTGAAGGAAGGTTTTCAATGGTTTAAAATGGAAGAAGGTGATGAGCTTGGAATCTTTTATCGAGCTATACAACATTGTGGCTAGTGAACCTTTTCAACTATGATATTTTTTTGACATACATTATAACCACCATCTTTTTGTCCACCCACCTTACATTGTGTAATCACTAGTCCATAACATCAAGATTGTTTGAAGTTTGAAACTTTAATCATTGTCAATTGGCAACACTAAAAAAATCAAAGGGAGAAGGTAGTTGTAATCAACATAAAATCCACTTATGAACAAAACCTCTAATTCTCATATTAAAGGCTTAAAAAAAAATAATAATAAATTATTCCTCCATGTTTTTTGCAATCAATTTTGATGAAGGAGGGATAAATATCACCAAAAAGTGCCCAAACACATTTTGTTTCCTACCATCCAATACCTCCAATTCAACAACCCAAATGATTTGATTGAATTTGGTGTTGGTTGATACAAATCCATCCCATTTGTTGCAAGGGTGAAATTCCATGGATCACCTTACATCCAACTCAAATAATATTGTTAATATCCATTTCTTTTCCATTTTTTTGTTCCGTGCATTTTCAAATTGTCCATTAGATGTGAATCGGATTTACTTATCCTATTTTTTTCCCATGTTATATGTTGATCAAACAAGTTGAACATTGAAAAGTATACTTTCAATTTGTTTCATCCTAACCTTCTACAAATTTTTGACAAGGTTGTGGAAATGTTCAAAAAAATTCCTCATGATTGTCTCATATGCATATCACATATAATTCATGTTGTTTGTGGGTCCCAAAAAACTTGATATTTCTTTAATTTTCTTTCATCCCAAAACTCTAAAATGTCCATTGGTTGATGTACATGCATGTACTTGAAGCTATTTCTTTATTGTCACCATAATTCTAAAAACTCATGGCAATGTGTGTGACTATGACACAAACTTGCAAGTTGATTTACAACAAGAAGATAATAAAATATTAGAATGTCCTTTTGAAAAGCACCACACATTGAATATTTCTCACAACATTGTGAAAAAATCCATTTAAGCTTGTAGCCATCATTGCAAACACATTTCACAATGTTTGGACCCTCATACAAATCCTCCAAGCTTGGTGCAAATAGTTATTAAAGGTGACAATTACCAACCTTGCCATTGTATACATGTCATTTCACATGTTTGCACATGCCACCATCCTCATAATCCTTTTTTAGTTGGTACCAAGAGGTAGTGACATGGACATCAATAAATTGAGACCATACATTCAAGGATTGTGGATAAAAAAACATCGTGATGTGTTTATGTGAAACTATTAAATGATCTTGCTTAAACATTGATATATTAATCCTATATTGTTCACGATCAAATCTACTTCAATCAACACATGAATGAAATACAACAAACTTTGGTTATATTAAAGTTGAATCAAACAAGCTTGAACATATTATTGGCCAATGCCCATGGCCCCATTAATGCATAATTGGTGGTAGCTTGTGCTCCAAATACTTTTGAAATTAACCTTCTCTTGTAATGCAATGGGGGTTTTTGAAAAATCCATGTCAAATTGAAGATTGAAGAAATTTTGACTTTTGATAGTGATTGGCAAATGGAATCTCTTTGTAAAGGAGGGTGAATATTAATGAAACCAATTCCTTCTTGAATGGCATTCCCTAGCATCTCCTCTCCTCATTAGAAGATGCACATGCTTCCCCATTAACATCATGGATCCAAAAGTGAGCCACTATATCTTGCATTTACCCTTGATGTTAATGATGACACAAATGTCAACATTGTGTTGCATATGACATTTTTTCTCTCCACAACTAAATGAAAAACATTGCAATTGTTTCTTTCACATGTGACTTTTTTCTCCAAGGTTTTTCAATTTCAAACTAATAATGTCGCAACCCTACTCTGGGTGAAGTGGGAGGATGAAACTCCCACTCCCAAAGTTGGAGATTTGGAGTCCTCCGGGACTCCCGAACGTTTAGAGTTCAACATCAGAGGCCAAAACACCTCGCATTGGGGTGTTCTTGGTGTCATTGGAAAGGTCTTGAAGTGTAGATGTCCAAAATGCCTTCGCATTGGTCATTTGGACATTTGCAGCCCAAGTTATGGGCAAAAGAAGGGCCGAAAGAAAGGTCGGGAGTCAAATTGGCAGTTTGATTCCCGACCATTAAAAGTCGGGAATCGAACTCTTCCCGACATCCGAATCAGGAGTGCTACATGGCGGTGGAAAACTCTCGAAGAGAGCTATAACTTTGGTTTAAACCTCGTCTTGATCAGACTTGGCAATCAGGAGATATGAGCTCCCAAAGTCCCGGGACTCCAACCGGGACAATTTCGGAACAATTTCGGGCCTCCAACTTGGGAGTCCCGAGAAAAAGAGCCATTTGGATGTAGCCCCCGCGGAGCGTTGCAGAGAATACTATATGGGGGAAGGTGGTGGCTTCCCCTGAGTCCGGGCCATGGTGAGTCTTGTGTGTCAAAGTGCCCGTGGCTTGTCCCAACACCCAACGGTGTTCCCGAATGTGAACTAACCTTTTTGTGGTTGGTTTTCGATGTAGATTCAAGTTTGATAATCTAGTCCCTCTTCCTAGTCTAATCCCAAGACTTCTAGCACGCCCTTCTACCCCTTTCTAGTGCTGGAAGTCGAGAGCGCCTCCAAGTTCCATATTTCCGCAATTCAACACACTTGGACCCTCAAGTGGGTTCAACAAGGAACTTACGAGTGCGTCAAACAAGAAAACATCACAAACATTATTTGTTATCAAGTTTGGTACCATCAATCAAAAAAATCAAAAAAGAAGTTTTGTCCATTGAATAATAAGCATGATAATAAGTTTCTTCAAAAAATAACAATTACTACATAACATTGTAATTGTTTTATTCAATTTTTAGAATTTTTTAAAAGAAAATAATTAGAAATACCAAAACAATCTTGACCATGGAAATGTGATGACAAAACTTTGGTCACCATCTCAATGATCAAGATTTTTTTTTCCAATTTTCATTTAAATTTTTTTTCACAGCTTGAAAGTGGCCGTCACATGGACATAAGTGGACAAAGTGGACATGACCCAGGTGGACATGGGTGGGATTAGGTCTCCACATGAACTAGGACTAAGTCTCACCCACTTGCATTCTATGGACGATCATATGATAATTCAAAAACTATCTTTAAAAGGTTTTGACCATTGAGATGTTATGTCTAAATTTCAATTGCCATCTCAACGATCCAAGTTTTAGTTTTTTTCAAATTTTAATTTTATAAAATTTCATAATCAAAATTTGGTTGCCACATGGACCAAGGTGGAACATAGGTGGGACCAGGGCATTCACAAGAACTAGGACCAGGTCCACCCCACTTGTGGTCACTGCATTCCACTCCAATTTTTTAAAAAAAAACAGATCTAAACTTGACAATTGAGATACTATGACAAATTTTTGCATAGATCTGTTTCCATTGCATAAACACACCACTACTCCACTCAACTTAAGTCTCAGCATCTTGATTACATTATTTGTAAGCCATTAACGAAGTGCAGTGATGCTGCTACAAATAATGATTCCTAAATGAGTTATGTTTTGTATCGAGGATGGAGTTTAAAGGAGTTAAGTTTACCAGAGGCATGAGTAAACCGAGAGCCACCAGCAGTGAGCATAGTATGAGGCATAGATGGTGGGTGGACCAGGTTTAGGATTTTAGGGTTTAGTCCTAAGGGTTTAGGGGTTTAAACCCTAAACCCTACACACTATTTTCATTGGCTTCTAGTTCCTTAACTAACTACAGTGCTTACCCCAATGGCTGGTTTTACTACCTATCAACTACCAGCCCACTAGCCCTCACCTGTACTCTAAATCATCTCCATGCATCAACTGACTTAGTCAAAACCTATTTTCCTATAAGTCCTTTTTCAAAGGATCAACAGTTGTGGTTAAAGCTTTTAAGAAATCCTTCATTAACAGCTGTGCTTAAAGCTTTTATGAGATCCTTCACTATCAGTTGTGATTAAAGCTTTTATGAGATCCATCATCTGCTTCTGGAAGAGCATAAATGTCCATCTTTTCTTTTTAAAAGCTCCATTTGAGGGCCAGAAATTAACAAGGCTTGTTGATGAAGTCTGGAACCTTTTAGGTCACTCTACCACCTTAAGATCCCACCACGAAACTGAAGATCTAGTTTTCATTAAGGAGAGAAGATAGGAGTACTAATGAGAGCATCTCCTAACTAAGAACTCCTCAGCAACTCTTAGTTAGAGTTATTAGTGTTGCTTCTTTATTAGCTCTGATAGGAAGTGCGCATGAGTAGCTGACATTAGGGATCAAGGCTGGTTAGTTTAATTCAATTATAGTCATTGCTGAGCCATACTTAACTCTTAAGTTAACTTTGGAACACTCCACTCATAACTCCAACCGTTACACTCTACTCTCTATGATACTAGGGCCACATGCACCATTGAAGAACTAATTATTGTTACTCTCTTGTGCTCCAATGGGATTCCATAGGCCATTATTAAGTTATGTATTAAATTCAGTAGATGGACATTGGATGGTCAATTTAGCTCATGTTTGTGCCACTTGGAGATTGGCGAGGATTAGGGTTCTTTAGAAGCTGGTTTAAGTTTATTCCAGGGTTTGGCAAGGCAGAATGTTAAATATTGCCCAACAAGCATTCTCCATGCCACGGTCTGCTAGGTTCTGCAAAGGGTTTGAAACTTTGACTGATGTTTCGAAAACAAAGTGCACTCGGGTAATGTGCTAGAAGCATGTCTGTACATAGCTAATGCACATTGTAGCATTAGAGCAGCCCCAGCAGTGCTCAGTATGTGACTCTACAAAAATACTTCTTCTCACATCTAAGCTCAGTTATTTACTTTCGACAACCTTGCCCATAAAATTAAAACTGAGACTGCAAATAGGTGGGAGACTACTCATAGCTAACCAACCGCCTGTACCAACTACTACAATTGGCCAATCAGAAACTGGGAGCAGTAGTCAGATCATATTTTTATTTGCTCTTATTTGGCAGGTGCGCAATTTTTCTGTGCCTTTCACCAGCCTCAGAAATTGGTGCAAAATTACTCCACCAAACCCATTTTGATCAGCCAAACCAGCATGTTTTGACTCTTCTTCATCCAATTTTAATGTGCCAATCACATCCTGAGCACCTCTGGGATTTTTTCAACTCAAAATAACTAAGAAAACAAATTCAGACCATCAAATCTAGCAACTGCATGGGCCTGAAACAAAATTCTTCAGCTGCTAAACATTGAAAATAATGGTCCCTTTCTTCCATTTCCATTGGTCCTTTAAAATCCTCACAAACCTAACAAACCCTATTACACATTTAATTATTAGTTCATGTGAGATAACTATGAAAACATATTCAGACCACAAATCCAGCAATTTCATTGGCCATAACATTTTTTTTCTGCACACCTACAGATATGGCTATTTAACACCATATATTATAACCATTATTTGGGTTGAAAATAATGAAAGACAAAAGAAATTCCTGCTACAATATGTCAAAAAGTAAGCTGGTGGGTACCATTTTTCCTGTCTTCCTGGAGTCCTGAGTTCAAATTCTGGTGGGGGAACAACAAAACATTAATAAAAAATTTGTTGGACAAGTGTGGTGGACACAAACACAGCATAGAATCATGCAATGCTTTAAATATAGGCTTTCCGACAAAGCTTGTTCAAATATATTTAGTGTCCTCCATAAGTACATAAGTTGTTTGCTGATATCTATCTATTAAGGAAGGAAGGAAGTTTGTCTTGTTTATTTGGAGCGTTTAGATCTCCTAAACGACAAATCTCCCAACAATGGCATGTGATAGACTACTTTCAATTCTCATTACCTTTTGACAGCCCTTGGAGATTTGTAACTAATTATATTGATTTTGGTTTGTAATCTTATGAAAACTTGTTAATCTATAAAATCAATTGCTAAAGTCAACTTTAATATACTAACCAATTATACACTCATTGTTCACTCTATATTTTTCCCATGATATATATTCATGTGACCACACAGATACTCCTAACTTGCCTCACTGCATTATGTATCACCAATTTTTCAACTTCAAAAGTTCCTCTACTTGGCACATGCATGAGGTTTGATTGAAAGAAAATCTAATATCATGACAATCCACATGAAGTCTGAAATATTAAATAAAACTCTAGATTTTACATTGCATCTTTACAACAAGTATGAGGGAAAATTGGTTTGCATAGAAAGTAAAGTAAAAGCCCCACATATGCTACCGTCAATTTGTTGTATACTTTCTGAAAAGTGACATGGTAGCACAAAATCCAGGCTATTGGTCATTTTTCTCACATATAATTTGCATCCTAAAATAAGGGAAATGGGTTCAGTTTTATTACACTTGATTAATGAAAACATTGCTTCTATGAATTTAGGCAATGATGATCTTAGTTCACTAAATAATTAGGTTAGTCACTTTCACAATTAATTCAGTATATGTGTTTGAAGATTGCCAGGACTAATAAGAGTGTTGCATCTAATATTTAGATTGTTTTCAATGCACACAATTTTAGTACAAAACTCATGATTGTAAACTTGGCCTTCCTTAACATAATTGGACATCACCCAGGTTTCTTCTCTCCACATTGGGGACATATATTATGGAGAATTGGGTGCTGAGTTTGGGAGATTTCATTAATAGTTTGCTAACCTCAAGCTAGAGTGAACCAGCAGCCACTAGTGCACCAGTTCAGGATGAGGCTGTTCAAGCCATTTTGGGGATGAACCAAAAACACATCCTCCTCCCCTGCCCAAGGATTTTTCAGCCCCTTTCTCTACCCCAAAAATTTCCCCTCCTACCTCCATCACCTCATTTCCTGTTCATTCCATCGCCAAAGCTTAAGAGAGCTCCCAAGCTTGAGTAGCTCAAAGCTTCGAGGAAATGCGAGACATAAGGCTTGAGGAAGGTGGAGAGCTCAACATTGAAGGAATGTGGAAAGGAGAAGGCAAGAAGAGCGCAAAAGCAAGAGAAAAAAGGTAAGCTCCCTCCCTTCTTTGCATTTTCTTTTCTTTTCTATGATTTTTTTTTTCTATGTTTTTTTTTCTCTTGAAAAAGAGGAAGTTGACAACTATGGGTGTCGTCTTTTTTTCTTTTTTTTCGAAGCAAAGTAACAACAACAAAAAAAATAAAAAATGCAACAACAATAAGCTTGCTGTTGTTGCCCATTTTTTTCTTCTTTCAACTTGAAACAAAAAAGGTGACGATAACAAGTTTATTAGTATTGCCTTTTTTTCCTATTGATGTTGTTACACATAAGGTGACAACAGATGTTCAAGTGTTTTGCTGCAAAGAAGGCGACAGCAACAAACCATCGCCTTCTTTCTTTTTTACTTTTTTTCTTTTTCTTTTTCTTTGGTCTTTTTGTTACGAAGAATTGTTAATTGTTCATCAAAATTTACAATCAACAATGATTTGGTGGTTTTTTCAAATGTTTAGGGTTATAATGGCTAAAGGAAGGAAACTTTAAAAAGTTGGTGGTGATTTGGAAACTTAGAAGCAAAATGTTTTTTCATCATAATTGATAATTAACGAATAAAATGTTGTTCCATAAGAACCAAAAGTTGATGAATCAAGCAATCCATGTGGTTTAAAGTTGGCAATGGTGGTTGTTTGCAATTCAAATGATGAAATCCCTTCCAATACAGATTGGGAATTTCAATCGAAAAGTGGTGAATTATATAGTTTTAGAATCTACATACATTAGATCAAAAGCAAAAATACAAAAAAACTTAAGTTTAATTATATTAGGGTTTAGGGTTAGGGTTTTTTTTTTTCGAATTTTTTTTATTGTAATACTTGAAAAAGGTTAGAATTTGCAATACTTAAATCTAATTATGTGACCTTATGTTTTGCAATAGATGTATTTTGTTGTGTGATACTTTTATGTTTAAGGTTTTAGGGTTAAGGTTTTTTTATTACAAAGTACAAATTTATTTGTTTTTATAATTTTTGGTTTAAGTCCAAAGCTTGAAATTGACAAGGTCTTTTAACCACCAGCACCCCCTTGTCCACCTAATATGGCTTCAAAGGATAAAGAATGGATGAAAGTTGGGTTGAAATGGAAATGTAAAATTGGCACTTTCATTGTCACACATTTTACCAAATGATTATTGACTAAGAATTTGAAGGAGGTGCATGGTTTAGTGGCAAAAAAGGCCAAACCTAAGAGGCCTACAACTTCCAAAAAAGGTCCTTGACATCAAAACCATGCTAAAATGAACATTCGCATCTTGGGAAATGCCATGATTGTGCAAAGATAGAATGATCAAAAGGTTTTTAATTGCACTTGTGCCAAAACTTAGCACGAGTGAAATTAAGTTAATAATTATTACAAAACAATGTCCAACATTACCAAAACCAATTTTAATGAAATTAATTTTAGAGCAACTATTATAAATGTTGGGTCTTAATGCCTAGGGCATGGAAGGGTGCCTCAAAATGTAGCATCATGGATGGAGAAAGATGAAAATTTACAAAAGATGATCTGATCCACCCATTTTGCATATGCACAATGATTAAAAATGGCATGGGTTGTCAAAAAGTGGGATGGAAAATCCACTAAAATGAATTAGAGACAAGAATTGACAACTTTATTGGATTTCCATGAATCTAAAATTATTCATGGAAGGTAAAAAACATATAAATCAATGTTTGTTGTTTTTTTATAATTTTGTTTCATCCAAGGTGTGTTAGGTTAAAGTTTAATTTGGCGGGTTTTGGGTGTTTATAGGGTTCAGGGCATAACAAAAGAAGAGTTTATTGTAAAAACAATTCATGTTGAAATGTAACATTACCATTTATACATTACTCATCATGCAACAAAGGCTGCAAATGCGATGGTTGCTTACTGAACTAAACATGACATTGGAAATAATGATATGGTTTAGGGTTTTCACTTTAGATAATTAGTTAGGTTTTCTCAACCCCTTCATTTTTTGGACTACCCACTTTTTGAACTTCAATCCTTTGATATATTATAAAAAACCATTTTTTCATTGGGTTCTTTAGCATTTTTTTATCCACCCATTTTTGTACATATTTTATCAATATAATTTTTTTTATAATCACACTTGTTTGATGGGTATATGGTTAATCATATATGTCTTCTCATTTATCATCTTTTTAATGCTTTAGATGTAAAAATCAAAACCTAAATAGTCTCATATGTATATTTTATAATTAATTTGTTTAGGGTTTACAAAGGGTTAATATTCAAATACGAATAAACCCTCATAAATAAATTCTCTAAGATTCATTAATATTATTATTTTTCTTGATGAAAAAAATGGAAAAAAATACCATCTTAGTATATTGGAAATGATACTACTACCTAATAACAATTTATATATTTTTCTATTTTCACCAATCAAAATGTTCATTGTGCAATATTTACATCTAATGTATTAAAACTCACATCACTTTTAAACTTTTAAAACAATACCCACATTCTAATTAACTTATTAGCATTGTCATGAAAACAAACACATAATACCTACATCCTTTCTATTCTAACTTCCATAAGGCCATTTCAAATATGCAATAACTACATATATGTTTCATAAATAGTTGTTGGTTTTTTACTTCCATTACAATACCCACATATAAGTCTTGTAAATAATAGTTGATTTTTTAACATCCATTGCAATACCTACATATAGGTTTGTGAATAGTTGTTAATTTTAAAAATCTTTTGCAATACTCGCATATAGGTTTCCATTACAATATTTATGAATCTCATATGACATAATGATCTAATCTAAGTATCAACAAATAATGTCATAATTCATGAATTACTAAAAAAAAATTCAAATAATGTAAATGATTGATTATCATTTTTTGACAATCATTTTTAAATATTGATTAATTAATTATTTGGTTGAACCTTAATTATTAAAATAATTAGAATTTAGATCTAAAAATCAATTTGATAATTTTATTTTCAATTTTATTTTTTTCTGTTGATAAGTTATTCAAATCATTATTTTATATAATTATTCATGATAATTAATTATCATAAATTTAATTTAGGTATATAAAGAAACATATTTTGTGTACCCAAATCACTTATTTTGAAATGACATTACATGTGGGTATTGCATTTAGGGTTAAGTCTACATTTCAAGTTATTTAAATCACCTATGGGTTATATCGAAATGAACTGAATATAGATATTACATTTAGGGCTAGGTATTCATATAATTTTGCAATACCCACACACATACTTATTTTCACCAACTAGAATTTTAGCTTTATTTTTTTTAATAATTAAATAAAATTTGTAACGAAACACAAAAGAAAGTACATCTTTTACCATTTGGTAATATTTCCAAGTTGGGTTCTTTCACTTTTTTTAAAATGACAGTGCATTATTTTACATATGTAAACCCTAAAATTTTTTACCTTAAGTGCACCCTAGATTTATTTTAATTATTATAGACTTGTAGAAAAATGTTAATTAATTTATATGTCCCAAACTCTAAACCTAAACCATAATTCTAACATTAAATATTTTTACATTAAACTTGAACCCTTTATATCATTAATGTGACCAATTTTGCATTATGTTCATTCTTATATATGTTAAATCATATTATAAAGTGAACAAATAATTTTGGAAACATGAATTTCATGATGTATTGACAAGGAATCAAATTTTTAAAAAAAAATTATGTTTCATGGTTAATGAATTATCACAATATGATACTGGTATTACATTTAAACAAAAGTGGATTAGGACATATTGAACTTTAATAATATGGAAACAAAGGAGATTCATAATTATTTTATAAATATAAACAAGGGATAAAATCAAAAACCATACAATGAGCAAAGTTTAGAATATAAACCTTAAGCCCTGATATATATGAACCAAATTCCTAAACATTAAATCATAAGGCGTAACCCTAAAAATCCAAATGATATTTTTCCATAAACCTTATTACATCATTAACTATACAAACCTTCACAACAAAAAATCCTAATGATATATGCCCTAACCCAAAAAATAATACAAATTATACAAATTATATAATGCAAAACAATGTTTTTTTTAAACATAAGAAAAAATTTGGAACCCAAATTTGAAATTTTTAAAAATACAAACATTTACTAACTAAAAAAAAAACCTTAATCTTAAAAAAAAATCAAATAAATTTCATAAAAAACCATATATATATGTTTTTACCTTTGTGTGATCTTCCCAAGCTAATTTTTTCCACTCTCCTTGAAAAATATATAAAATGAAATTATATTACTTCACATATGTTTAAACCTTAAAATTTTCCCCCCAAATTTAGTCTAATTTAGGTTAATTACTATAGATTTGTGAAAACTTAACTAACTAATTTATGTGTCCCAACCTTAAACCTAAACCATAATCCAATCATACGTACTTATAATAATAACATGAAAAGATGTATTGTAATGTCCATTCCATAAATAAATTAGGTAAACAAAATCGAGTAAAATATACATTAACTAAATCAAAATGGCTACAATTATGAAATTGTTTCCACTATAAATTATTTGTAATACCTACATGTGGGGACCTATGTTCATCATCCATGAACTAAAACGAACCTTAATAAATTGATAGGTAGGATTGAGGGGGTGAAGAGGTAGGAAAAATGAATAGGTAATTAATTAGGTATTTAGCTATGTAAAAAAAAAAAGTAGGTAGGTAAACATAGTGGTAGGTAGGAAGGTGGGTGCATAGGTAATTAAGTAAGTATATAATGAAGTAGTTGGGTTACCAGGTAAGATAGAAAATAAAAAGGAAGTTCAAGGAACAAGATAAATAGGTTATTAAGGTAGGTAAGCATGTAGGTAAGCAAGTTAGTAGATAGGAAAAAAATTACATTAACAATGTAACTAAGTAGATAAACAACTGAATATATAGGAAACAAGCTACCTTATCAAGATGGCTAGGTTTGTAAAGTACTTATGTCGATAGGGTGGTTGTGTATACAAGGTTGTTAAATAGTAAAATAGCTAGATCTGTAAAGTAGGTAGTTAATACAATGATTAGGTCAATAGGGTATGTAATTAACAAAGTAACTAGGTTGGTAAAGTAGGTAGTTAATATAGTAGCTAAGTCAATAAGATAATTAGTTATTAATTAGCTATGTGAATAAAGGATAATTAATAAGGTACCAAGGTTGGTACAATACTTATAAGGGTAGGAAGGTGAATAGGGTAATGATGTGTGAAGTCAAGTTCCAAGAAGAAAACATCCAAGAATAAACCCAAAAAAAAAAAGAACAGTATACAACAACAAAAAAATAGTCAACAATGAAAAGAAATGGACTGTGATGAACCCCATCTTTCGCCAAATGAAAAAACTTAGCCCATCCAATGGACAAAACGGTCAACTAGTGCATTGGTGACTACTGGTTCACTCTGGCCGCTGACCTCATTGTGTAGGCCAATCTTGTCCAAAATGTTGTTCTGTAACAAGTGGCATGGTTGACATCCAATAAGATAATACCATTATTGCACCTTAGTTCAAATGCATACAAAAGCCTTGACCCATTTTCCATACTTGCATGCAAACCAATTTTGGAACACTATTTTGTAGGTGTAAAAATTATATTCTTGGTGCTAGAAAGAAAGTATGGTTACCTCTGATTTGAGTGTTCAAGTTCAGATAGTCCTACAACAAGCTGTAAAACATGAAGCTCTAAAGAAATTATGGGTGCCTCTGACTTTGAATGTTCACCAAAAAGTTCAGATGGTCTGACAATGGAAAAAGTAAGAAATGAAGATATTGTATGCTTAACACTCATTGCCACCATCATATTGAATCTGCCAATTGACAATCAAATTTTCAAAGAATGTCCTATTTTCTATCACAATTTTTAAAAGACAGAAATCTCCATCTCCAATACAGTGAAGCAAGGCATCATCCCTTCCACAATTTCTTCACCTTTCACTAAAAACAGCATCCCAGAAGTCCGCGACACATAAAATGTCAAGTAATTCATGTACCCAACAAGCTGTTCCACTAACCACACTTACTTTGATGGAATTTGCACCAACAATTCACGCATGGTATTAAGTGGTGATAAGGAGCAGACTACCTTTTGTGCAAGAACATCCTTTCCCCCCTTTCCAAATTCACCCAAAGATCAAGGATATAAAAACTCATGATGTAGGGCCCAAGAACCGAACAGAAAACAGAAACAAAAGCTACCCCCAATTAGCTAACCCCAGTTTTTAGTTATTAGAGAGAAGGTTGGTAAGTGAGGTCGATCTCAGGCAACCACTCTGCAACTTCAATTAAGTTGGTAACAGTGTATTGTTGTGCAACATTAGGGTCAGTTATTTGAGTAGACCAATAGACACGTTGTGTGGTAACAGCTCCAGGTCCAGAGTTTTGGTACTCACCAAAGAAAAGAGTACCAAAGGCAAAAGTCCCATTCCAAGGAAGCCAACCTGCAGGATCAATGACCTGAGTGATATAGGATTCGAGGAAGACAGTCCGAGAATATAGTTTCCAAGGACGACCCAGATAGCTTTGAATACTAGATTGAGAATTAAGAGCAGCTTGGAGATCTGGAGCAGCATCAATTGTGCAAAATTGGAAGGAGAAACCTGTGTTCTGTTGCGGAATGGTCCTTCCTTGTGCTGTAACCGTATTCTCTTGAACTGAAAGTGGTAATCTGATGTAGAGGTTGCAATTCTGGAAAACAGCTGCTGCATTTCCAAATACAAAGTCAACTGTTCCATAAATGGTGACATTCTTGTAGAATTGACGGTGCGTATGGGAGTACAGTGTATCTTGGTAACCTTCAATGGAACACATGTAGAATGCTGCTTGGTCGTTGCTCACACGAAGAGCTACTGCTTGGTGATTATCAGCTCCTGCTGTATTTTGTATGGTGAGATCACGTGCCACAAAGCCATGTCCATTTACCGCTGCAAAATTATGCAAGAGATCAGTTAGGAACTTAGTTGCAGATTAGAATATTTGAGGGGAAAAAATATCAGAAAATTTCAATCTGAGAAACTCCCATTTGGACAAAAAAATGTTTTCAGGAAGATTGAGCATTGGGCAATGTCAAAGATCAAGCTTTCTAAGAAGTCCATTGGAAAACTGTTAGGAAGATCCAGCATTGTGCGATGAAGGTCAAGCTTTCTAGTGAGAACTCCAATTCACAAGAAACCTTTTTAGGGTTTTAGGGACCATCAAGAAGGAGCTTGAATTTCCACTATGCAACGTGAACAAGCTGCTTGCTTACCAACTGTGGCAGTTAAGAAAGTCGTGATGTTGTTTGCAATCACGCTCAAGCTTCCGGTGATGATGGTCACGCCCATACCGGCTCCGACGAACATGAGGTTGGTCGAATTTTTGGGAATCACCACATTCTCGTAGTACGTCCCGGCACCCACTTGAATCACCCAGCGCTGAGGATTCAACTGCGGAGCAGCATTCACGGCTTGTTGAATCGATGTGTACTGCCCAGTTCCGTCTTGTGCGACTGTTGCATCCACGATTGTCAGGTTCGACGTCGCCTGCAGAATCCGTCGGTCTCCCGGCCGCAACCATTCCGGAAACCCGTCGTCATCCGTGAGCTCGCAGCCTGGACTACTACTGTCTCGCACTAGCTTCTCTGCACTACGGCCGGGGAAGAATTCGTTCAGGAGATTTCGACGCCGGTTGCCCGTGTTCGCATTCAAGCCTACGGAAGCCCGTTGTTGTCCGACGAGGGAAGCGACGAGGGAAACGGCATTGGCCAGCAAGACGCCGACGGGATTTCCTTGCTCCAACAGGGAGTCGCGAAGCGAACCAGGGCTGTAATCCCAAGCGTCGAGGCAAGAGGTGTGGTACGTGAGGGCAGCGCTCACCGACGTGAGGATATCGGTCATGACAGAGCCTTGATTGTCGTTCGCGGGGTTCACGTTAAATAACAAGGAAAGAGAAGTGTACATTTCCTCTTGCGAGGAACTCAGCAGCTCTAGACACGATTTCTGAGCCCATTGCTCGTAACCGTATTCTGGTGATAAACGTGTGGTAAAGCTGTAGAAATTGGATACCCCGCCTATGGCACTGTCCATCGCAGCTCCCGCAAAGCTGAAGTACTTGCTCCCAGTAGCTCCGTATGTTGCTGCAGCGGAATCATGGGACGAGAGAAGAGTCACAACGCATTGTTCCGGATAGTGTGCGGTGCGACATGCCTCTTGTATGGATGCGGTCCGTTGGGAAGAATCGAAGTGAGCTGCTGCTGTGGAAGCTACTACATGGTTGCTCACAAAGTACCTCAGAGTTGAGGAATCGCGTCTTATGAGCGGAAAGCTGGGAATATTATGAGGGACAGCAACCGTGATGACCACAAGTACTGTAACTACTGCTGCAGAGACGAAAGCGGCTGCAAGAACCAATGTCCTGCATCGACTTTGCTTCTTAATCCCTGGGCCCAATTGCTGTTTTGAGCTTTCATGATCTCTTCCGATTGTGCCCCATGAAATGGAACCCGATGTGCAGACCTCCTTCCACTCAGCCCTAGTGTTGTAATCCATCCCCAAACTGCGACGCAGTTCACAAAGACTACAAGCTACCGCGACACCGTGTACTTCTCCCTCCCTGTAAGCTGCAGCTCCTAGCCGCCCGCTCTTCCGAGAACAAAAAGAAAACTCTCTTGTTCTAGTCCATGAAAGAGCTCGACTTACAGAAAACGCGTCAGGTGAATTACCGCAGGAAGAACCTTAAGTCATGGCTAATAGACGACGATGATCAAGCTCCCAGCGCCTTCCCAGTCATCACCCAGCTTGTCTCTTGTCTGTACCAGCATGAGCTACTCAGTTATACAACACATCCCGGAAAGAAAGAAATCGACAAAACCCTCAGCCTATATCCACTTCACAGACCTGCAGCAGAGGCAAAAGCTGACTTGACAGATGATCTCTAGTACCTCATTCTCTCTCTCTCATACAAGTCCACTTCACAAAATCTGAGCTTCTTTCCTTCTATCTCTCTCTCTCTCACAACAGTTCACAAAAGTTGAGCTTTTCTCTCTCTCTCTCTCTCTCTCTCTCTCTCTCTCTCTCTCTCTCTCTCTCTCTCTCTCACACACACACACAACAGTTCACAAAAATTTGAGCTACTTCTCTGCCAATGTTTGCACATTAGCAACAACTAATTCAGCTCTTAACCCACAAGCTCCATCTCGACAAACATGACGATCTATCTAATCTTCTACAATTAGCTCTCCATACAATTAATGAGTACCACACCAGCGGATAATTGTCTCATTATTAATAATGCTCCATACGAAATAAGTACACTTACCTTTGGATAGTTGACAGGAGCTTGGACGTTGCAGGGTGGTACACATGATCAGGACCATGGCTGTAGCTGGGTACACATGAGGAGGAGCTAATTGGTTGTAGCTGGAGCTTGGTTGTAGGTTACACATGAGGAGCTTGGTTTTAGGGTATATCCACATGGTCCAATGTTCAGGTATTCAGTTCATAGCTAGAAACAACGTAAGCACTTGGAAACAACAACCCATGGAAAACAAATCAAATCCTGCATCAGCAGACAGACAGACAGACAGACAGAAGACCGCAGCTGATCGATCCAGAGCAGCATCAGCAGCAAAGTCGTGGCTGCACTAGACTTTTTCCACTACCACCACGACAACGAGGGGATCATGGATCATTGATTAAACAAGCAAAGGGCTACTTCATGAGCAGCGTGCAGCTTGTCAGGAGCAACCCACCACCACCATGGCCAAAGTCTTCGCTCTTTGTCAGGAAGCTCTTAAACGGGACCGTTTTGGACGCCAACTATCTACCTACTTTACGACAACTAGGTGCCTACCAGGGTTTTTTTTTTTTTCTCTTTTTTGTGTTTTTTTGGGCACTACAAAAACAGATTTTTCCAAGCAAATTTTCTCGAAAACATTCACCAAGATGTGAAAATTTGCCCCCAAAATGCTGCTTCACTCCCACCCCCCTTCTTCTGCCAGAGTGAAGCAATAGGTGCCCCATCCATTTGAAGCTTGTTATGACCAACCAGACTTCAGAGTTTCTTTCAATGGCAAACCTTCGCCAAATTTCGACCTGAAAAATATGATTTCGACCTTTACCAAGGATTTTTCATGGAAAATATGCCTCAAATTCGCCAGATTTTGAAGAATTTTTTTTCAAATCACCAGATTTTTATGATAAGTGCTGGTAGATAGCCAAGAATATAAAGGATTCTGTTTTTTTTTCCCCCTCCTTTCATATCTTGTATGTAGCCAAATTTGGCTAAATTGTTTTGTGAATGGTCGCCACTTTGGCTACATCACAATATCCTTAAAAAGAAACCCCGGTTATGACCAGTCTTGGGTTGGGTATATCAGTTGTTAACCTGGCTGCTCGCACCGGTAACCAGGCAGGGACTAGTAATCGTGCGTGGGAAGGATTGTTGGTCACTAGTCACTACTAGGTTCCCCACCCATGCGCCTTAACCCAGGTACTACAAGACCTTGATCACAGTCATGTAGGTGGTAGATGCATATAGACGGTTATCTATATGTATGTAGGTATGATAATAACTGGCTACTAGGTACATTGATGCATGTAGATGGTTAAAACCAGTGTTGGCTGGGTATTAAATGAAAATCCAAAACCAGGCTGATTTATTTTTTAGCTCCATTTTTTAAAAAAAACCAATGGGCATAACTAGGGTTACAATCAACTTATACCCACCCAATAGGCTACCAACTTTGAAAAAATCAGTTCACAAAGAACCCGATTCTCTTGAGGCATTTCACCTTGGGTAGTTTATATTTTAACCCCTGAATCACTTAGGCTCTAGATTAGAAGTAGGTTAATTAGGTAGAGTTAGTGTTAGGGATTTAAGGCAGGGGCACCACTGTGTTGGACAATGGGGGAGAGAGACATTACCTCTACAAATAGCCCAAGCTCTCCTTAAACCCACATTTTTTCTTTGTGTTTTTTTTGGTTTTTTTGCTCATTTGTTTGTTTGTTTTTTGGTGTGCATTCGTGCTTGTTATCATCTTGTTTGCTTGTGCACCTTGCAATTCATTGGTGACTTTTTGTTATTCACTATCGTTTTGTTTTGCATCGTCACCTTGTTGACATTTTTTGTAGCCTTAATGAACTATTCATTTCACCTTGTTGTCGTTCATCATCACCTTACTATTCGTCATTGCCTTGCGTTGTTTATTGTCACCTTATGTTTCTCATTGTTGCCTTGTGTTGCTTACCATTGCATTGTTGTCACCATCATTGCATTGTTGTCACTATCATCACCCCACTATTTGTCCTACCGAGTATTACTTCTACTTCTAACCTTATTGTTTCTCATTATCACATTGCTCTTTGTCTTACTCCTCCTTATTGTGGTGATGGTATTTCCCCCTTGCTTTCAATGTGCAAATTGTTAATAGTTTGTGCATTGTGCATTGTGGAGGTTTCAACAAAGGCAACCTTTACATTTCAAAAAGTGATTTTTTTTTTTCATTTTGATTTTTTGGTTTTGTTTTTGTTATATATGTTAAAGGTAAAACTAAAATGTTTTTGTTGAACAAACTGGATGGAGGTTTTGGATAGAGAACTATGTTATCACTATTGGACAAGTTGGACAAAAGAAGTTTCAATGATTGACAAGGTAGATAGAAGTAGAGGATGATTGTGTAGGATTAAGACTGATGAAGCTTGGTTCAAACTATTTTATGGTGGGAATCTGAATAAGTTTTTAGAAAACATTATGAGGATCAGATTATCAAATGAGTTTTGGAATATGAATTAAGATCTGAAAGGGGTAGTTTTAAAGATAAAAAAGCTCAAATGAGATTAGATAACAGTTTTCATAAGGAAAAACAATGTTACTACAATATGTTTTTGTTTCCATTTTATTTTATTTTATTGAATACGAAAATTTGATTATATTTCAAATTATTTTAAAAGCCAAAATTGTACAATCTGTTTGTGTTATGTAATGGAATATATTTTAATTTTTTTTCTAATTTTGTAGTTTGTTATAAGACAAATTTTGTATTTGCAAAATAACATGTTTAAGAACAAATTCCAGAATAAATACAAAATAAAAATATGAGTGTTTATTAGTATGGTTTGTAATTTAAGTTATTTTATTGTTTGTTTCCTAAGTTTATGTGTTTTGTTGTTTGTATGTATCTTTTTGTTTATAAATTTTGTTTTGTTTAGATTGGTTAAGTTTTGCTCATTTTTTTGTTGTGATTTGTTTGTGCAGAATCATTTATTTGCAATTGCATTTTGAAATGAAAAAAGGAGTCATTTTGACTTGCTATTAGACTTGGTTGAAAAGATAAAATCTTGGGTCAATTTTGGCAAATTATGTTCATGCTATTGCAAGCTTTGATTTTGGATGTCCAAAAAGAACACACATTGTTTTTGCATTGGTTGTAATATTTTTAAAAGATGATTGGGTGCCAAAACATATCACGATTGGCTTTGTTTGAAGCGTTTGAAACTTTAAGGCAAACATTAGCAAAAAAATTTGTAAGATTTGTTGAAATAATATGGATGAACAAAAAAATTCTTATTTGTGTGAAGGGTGAAAAGTCAAATTTGAATACCATGATGGCTACTCTAAAATTAATAGTTAGTTATGAGACTTTGGGTGTGGTGGAAAGTTTTCAAAGCACATGTTTTGGACAAGCTTCCTTAAGCCTTGTAACTTCTAAAAACAAAATGTGTAGAGGTTTTAAATATGTTTCCATCAATAAATTTACCTAGATGGATTTGCAAATATATATAACACAGCCTAAAAAATCAAATAAACGAAAACAATAATGGTTGAAAGCTTACATTACTACAATCTTTCAACCCCAAAAATTGAACAAAATAATCAAAACAAGGTAATATGCACTTTTTTATTCTAGTTGTTTTAATCTTCTATTGTTTTATATTAAAATTTTGTTTTATAATTGGAGATTTTTTTGTGAAAATTTGCTAACAAAGAGATCATATTTCAAGAATATCTATAATTTTGAAAAGCCATTATCCTCCATTATAACTAGCCAATCAATGTTAAAATCATTAACCAATGTTGGGCGGTTTTCACCCGTCAACTAAAAATCGACACTGATTTTTAGACCAGTTTTTATTGAGAACCAACCAATGAGAATTGGTGATGAGAATCACCATGAAAAATGGACTAAAAGGTTCTCACCAGAGGTCAAAACCACTCAGTGATAACTACCTAGGTTTTCACATGGCATCCAATTTGAAAACCGGACTAATTCTCACACTTTGAAAAGGTTCCAATTTTCATGGTAGAAAATAAAAAATAAAAATCTTAAGTTTTAAAAAACCTAAAGTTAGAATTTATGGAGGCGATTGCCATAATAAATGAGGATTTAGCCAAGTTTGACAATAGGACGATCACAAAGCTAAGTTTTTTTAGTATCTTGCTACTTTTTAACTACCTCTAGAAGCACATAGTCTAAAGGTGGTGAACAATGAATTTTTCCCCTTTTTTTTGGTGAAGTTTTTGAAGAAAAAAAAAAACCCCCTTTGAACTTGTCACAATTTATTTTCAAATTTTGCAACACTACAAAGTTTTGCACCAAAAAAATGTTGATTGTAATTGAAAGGAAACACAAAAAGAAAACTAAAAAAATGTAGATATATATAACAAAAAACCATTATTTATGAGAATTGACTCGTGATAATTATCCCTGAAAACCAATACTTCAAAATTCAATGAAAATCATTGACCTTGAAAATCACCTAACTGAATTTTCCTTTAAATTTTGAAAACCAAGGTGATTCTTAGAATGGGAAAAAAAAATCTAAAGAAATGTGGTAGTTCTCAGAACCTACCCCAAAAAATTGAAATTGACAATTCTCACAAAAAAATGAAGTCCACACAACATTATCATTGACCATGTACCCCCTCCTTTCACATGACAAATATCACAAATTATTGTAAACATTTTGTCTTTTATTGTCATCACTTGTGTTTCAAACCAATCAAAGGATCATTAGTTGTTGAGTGATGCCTTACATGCAACCATATCCATGAGCTTTTAAATTAAAGGACGAAATGAACCATCTTGCTATTTTGCATTGTTGGATTGATGATGATCCAAACTTAAATATTGAGTTGGGGACTTTTGCAATGAACATGAAAAAGGAAGTTTGTCGGGTCATTAACTATTTATTTTCCTTATTCAAAAAATATAACAAGAGTAAAGCTCACAATATGTTACCCCTAATGTTAAATCCTAGATTCAAAAGTTTGAAATTGATTTTTTTTTTATTAGTTAGGAACAAGGGGTTGCCATAACTTAATAGTATGACAGGGGATCCTTTTTCTTATGTTCTTCAAGTCTTATCATCATGTGCATCCATTATTTGAAGTTAAACATTCTTTTGCTGACAAACTTTGCCAACAAAAGTGATGAAGATAGTAGTTTAGATATCTTTGAAATCATAATAACCACCAATGAACTTGTAAAGGAACTTGTTAATTAAGAATTCTTGATATTTCAAAGATATCAAGTGAACGTGAAAGACATTAAGTGCTTTTTGGAATGGTGAAGAAACATGGATCCATGTTCCCAACTATTGGGTTTTTTAGTTCAACAAATATTGGGGATTGCAAGTTTTCAAAATGAAACTAAAAAACTCATTTCCCTTGCTAGTTTACTCACCAATTTGAAGAGATGCCACTTGTAATTATATAAACTTGAGAAGTTTACTAAAGAATTAGTTGAAGGATGTAAGGGTTTGTTGTAAGGCTCCTTTGAATTTAGTAAAATTGATTGATTTTGAAGTAAATTTAAAGAAATAATCAGATGCTTTGAATATTCATTTGAGTGAGATGAATTGAAAGAAGATTAATCTAGTGTTTTTTGCCTTGAGTAGGTTATATTTTAAAATTTGATCATATATTTTTATTTTAAATCTTCAATCTTTGTAATGAAGTTTGCTAATTTCTTCCTTGGCTTATGAAAAATTACAAAATATGTTTATAGAAAGTCTAAAATCTAAAATTGATGTTAAAGAACCATTTAAATATAATCAATTAATTCGAATGAAGTAAAAACCAATTTTGAAAAAACCAAACTTCCACAAGGAAAATAATTGTGAAGGGTATTAAAGTTGATTTTTTTTTCAATGTAACCATTTTCGTTCCCTGATTTTTAAAAAAAATTAAATTAAATAAGTTGGTTATTGAAAAAACTTAGTAGTTTTTCCGAACATTAGTTAAACCAAAGTTGGTAGGTTTCTTGGTTTGGAATGTTAAACCTAGGAGGTTCAAGTTCATGTCATTACGGTGTAAACATGAATTGCCACCTTTTTGGTGGAACTAACACAAAAGTGGATTGTGGAATTAGTGTTTTGTTGGAATTGGAATCAAACCAAACCCTTGAAACATTTTTAATTAAATATATCAGTTGTCTTAATTGCAGTTTTAAAAAGAAATAATCAAAAGGATCTATAAAATCATGTAATTGACTTCCAAAAAATTGTACCAAAAACACATATTTCCCTCTATGCAAAGCATATTTATTAGGTGAACTTGATGAAAAACCAAATCATATCAAAATTTCAAGGGCTTGAATTTTTAAACCAAAAAGGCTCCAAGGGAAATTATTCTTTGTTTTCAACATTTTGCAACTTGGTCATATTCATTAGGATCAAAATTTATAGCTCCAAATGTAGGACACATGTTAAGGAAATAATCATGCAGAAAAACGGATTTGGTTGTCTGTCAAAACTCATTTTGACATTTTCTAAATTTTTTCTTGTAAACCAAATTATCAATGCACAATTATGTATACATGTGAAAAATCACCATCACCACATGAATTATCTTATATATATCTTGGATTTATTTATTTATTTCACTCAAACTTGTTCCATGTAAATGATATTTATAAAAAGTAACCTTACTTGGTGTAATCATCATGGGGTCTTGGGGGGGACATTACTATAAATAAATACAAAATATGTGAGTAAAACTATAAGGTGCAATATATTGGTTGTTGAATAAAAATATAAGTTAATTAGTTCAAAAATAGGGTTATGTATATTTTGAAAATCAAAAGTATAATAAATATAGGGTATATAATAATCTCAAATACTAAATTATAATTAATATAAGGTGGTTAAAATATGTTTATATTAGAAAATTAAATAATCAAGTGAGAAAAATAGGTTGGACAATTATGTAATACCCTGCAAAATATACCTTGTTTAACACACATGGGTTAACATTTTAACATTTAATGTCCCTCTAGGGAATGGGGTAACTCCTAAAAATATATAAGATTTTTTTCATTATCAATCAAAAAAAAATTTACATAACACAAATTCAACTGAGAAAATTCAAATATCCAACAATTCCAAATAAGATTATTTTTATGGTGGTCTGATTTTTCACATGTGTACATAAACGCATGTCCTAACATTGTTGTGTATAAATATTTTGTTTTAAATCCAAAAGTGTAGAAAATGTGTTTATGTACAACTTTTTCCAAAAAAAAATCATGATTTTTTCTTGTACATGTGACATGCACCTAAGGCTACAAATTCCAAAGCCCAAAAAATATAAACAATCAACCAATGGCCAAAAATTTAATCTTTTTCCATGTGGCATTACAAAAAAAATTATATGGCCTTCAGATTGTCATATGATTTATAATTTAATCAAATGCATCCAACATTGCTAAACATAAATCTAAGTATTTTTTATTCAAAAAATAAAGTTCAAATCAATTGTATTACTTAATATTAGAACCTCATGACCATGGGAAAAAGCTTTAAATTAATTGAAAGAACTATTTAATGTCAATTCAAGATTCTCACAATTAAAAATAATGATTCTATTTGCATTTTATCTTCCTTTGATTTTTTTATAAATAAACTAAATGAATAAACATTCAAAATGATAGAATTGGGATGTTGAAAATTCGAGAGTTTAAGAGCTTGGGTTTCTTTGAAAAAAGTTGTTTTACATTGTCATGTTGAGGGTGGGGCATATCAAGAAAAAAAATTGTGTTTAGAATACCAAAGAGAGAGAAAAGTTCGCAAAATTTGTTCCAAACATTTGTCCAAGCATTTTGCAACAAGGATTCAAAACCTTCAATTAAGGAAGGAAGGAGGGTGAAAAGAGGAGGAGGAAGAGGATCATCACACTCAAAATAACACTTTGAGGTTTTCTTTGGGAGGCAACAAGCAAAATCCACATGACAACAATCCATCATCCTCCACAATAATGGAAAAAGAAAAAAAACTTTCACGCCTAAGTTGGCCATGGAGGAAAAAATCCAGCAACAAAGCTGCAACAACAACAATAACAACAACTTTAACTTCTACAGGAAGAGTAGGAGGACCTTCACCCAATTTGGCATCACTTTTTCAAGACAACAAACAATAGGTTCAAACCCCCCGCCCAATTTGTCCCCCCCCTTCTCTCTATGTGTTTGTCTATGTTGCTCTCTACTGTTTCAAGCAAGTTCAATGATGATGTTGTGGTTGGTCATTACAATACCCCAACTTTGCAGACCTGGAACTAGAATAACGATAATCCTCATCTAAAACATGTTAGGACCATCCTAGGTGTAATACTTCAAATTTGCAATTTGCACTTGGAAAGCCATCATGGGAGGATGGTAGACATGGACCTTGTAACAATATGTAGTTTTGTCATTTGCATGGAAATAATCAAAGAATGGCAGATTTGCAACAATACCTAGCTTTGTAGTTTTTTTGGACGTCATCCATGAAGCATAATAGGTTTGCAACAATACCTAGCTTTGTAGTTTCCATGGAAATCATCCTTGGAGTAAACATTGTGATACATGCATTTCTTCTTGCAACTATCAATCATGAATGTGATTGCCATTCCAGTTTGGATTCTCTACAATGCCCTAGTCACCTTAGTGGGTTCATCTTAGTGGGGTTTCATTTAATTAGAACTTCTACCAAGGTTTTGTTTGTTGGGGATAATGAATTCCAAGCTTTTCCACAATTTTAGTATAATTTTGTTGTTGTATCCAAAATTCCAACAACTCTTTTTCAATAACAATGAAGATTGTAACATTCCTTATGTGATGAGCACCACAAGATTTCATTGTGGAAAGAGATCTTTCTTTCCCATGAATTGATTTGTTTCAACATGCATGTGTGTGTGGCATTGGGGTGTTGTTGGTGGAGGTAGAGATGGGATCTGTGTCACCTTAGTGAATTGGTGCAACTCTCACCTCACAAGTTGGTAGCCAAATTTCAGAATCTAATGTGGACATGATGGTTGGAATTTTTTTCAAGATGTCCATCCATGTGTTTAAGAACTTAGGAACTAATTGTCCTTTTTGTAACTAATTGTCTATTTGTTGAAGAAGAACAACTCTTTCAAGTTTCTTCTTGTTGTACCCTTGTTGTCAAATTGTCAAGTGAAGATGGAATGGAATCAAAATTTTGATAACCAAATGGAGAAGAAATTGAATTTCAAACTATAATAGCTTCAATTCAAGAGGAGATTTTTTTTGTTGCAAAGGTTTTTTTAAGAAGCAAGCTCATGCACAAGTAGTAAGCAAAAATCATATTCCAGTAAATTGTTCCTAGATTCTTTTGATGTGATATCTTTCTAATGAAAATCAAACAATGCGTCTTCTAACATGTAATTAAGTCCAAATGTGTCCTTAAAAATTTAGGGCGCACAAATATACAAAACTTAAAATCATAGACTTTGGATAAATCTAAAAAACATTCCTTTTGATTCCTTATATAAAATATTACAATTAAAACAACTAACATAGTTTTTTTTAATATTCAAAAGGACATTTATATAATATCCAATTTGTTAATTCAATGTGACATTATTTGAATTGTAGGCACACAACAATACAATATGATTACAAATGTAATAAATGTTACAAAACACAAATGTCCTATGTAGTCATTTCCCCATTAGACAATTTTGTTGGGTATCCCAATCATGAACTTAATGAATCCTTTAAAAAGTCATGGAGTCTTTATTTTTTTTGTTGGAACATCAACTATGAATGAGCCACAAGGTTTAGAAATTTGAAAAACTATTGAGCTTTAACTTGCACACTAAGTTGGAAGGACCTATTGAAAATAAATTGTGTCAAAACTTGGACTAGAAGTTTTTTAAGAAAAGGAACTAGCCAACACTAGCACCAGAACTAATGTTGTGTGTGTAAGTGTAAATGGCCAATTTTACAAAATGTAAAATGACACTTTCATGCCAAAGTTTTAACACTTACACTATCCATTCAGCATGTTTAAAAATTATGTTTACACTTACATGATGCATGTACACATATTTTAGAAATACATTTAACGTGATGTCATTTTGTTTTTCACCTTGTAAATGTAAATAACAATGCAATAGCCCCATTATTGTAAAAGCTCATAATCTTCAATAATCTTGGCAATTCCAATACCCTCATTTGTTACAAAACCATTTTTTAGGGGAAAATGAACGAAGGAATGATGAACTTGTACACATTACATATATGCATATTGCATTTCCTTTTTGCTTTTTTGTTTCTAAGATTCAAAATAATGGTTATGGAAGTGGAATTGATCCAAGAAAGTAAAAAAGGGCAAAGGGGGGGTTGTGCGGGGTGGGGTTTGGGGTTTAGGGTTTAGGTTTGAA
>Ga0209208_10000799_pt1 | contig 42728 bp, 42 predicted proteins | sample S1TSphfallax_3_FD_187694 | JGI IMG/M metagenome (GOLD analysis project Ga0209208, IMG submission 187694) | Host-associated microbial communities from peat moss isolated from Minnesota, USA - S1T2_Fd - Sphagnum fallax MG (SPAdes) (version 2) | ecosystem: Host-associated > Plants > Peat moss >...
TTTATTAAAAAACAATTCCCCAATAACAGGGCAACACTAGCCTCAATGCCTTGATTGTTTTTATAAAAAAATTGTGGACTCTGAGAAACTTTTTCAAATTCCCATCTAGCAATTAAGTAGTTTCAATGATATTCAATCAGCCAACAAGGGCACAGTGACTTGAGAGCCTTTGGGTGAACCCAAGCCAGTCCATTTAAATTATTTCTAAACATTACAAATATCCCATGCTTAGACTAAATCAGGGTGTCTGAGTTCAGATTTAACATTTTTTGGGCTTAATATGGCCACTGAGAGGCCTCACTCAAAAAGGTCAAGGTACCAACATGGGTGTTGGTTCACCCTGGCCAACTTGCGGCACCTACACTGATGACTGTTGGTCACCTTCAGTTTCTTGAGTGAGGCAGCTTAGTGGCCAAATTAAACCCAAGAGATATTAGATTTGGAATCAGAGACCCTGATTTTGTCTAATCATGGGATATTTATAAAATTTAGAAACAATTTAGATGAATTTTTCTATTGTTACCATGGTACCAATGTTGGTGCTTCTTCATCCAAGGCATGTATTTATAATGTTTAGAAGCAATAATATTTATAAATGTTTTTACCACAGTACTACTGCAGGTGCTAGTTCATCCAAACCCCTGATTGAGGCCTCTAGTGCATATATTTAACCTGCAAAATCTTAAATTTGGACTTGAGACTCCCAGCCCATTAAATATTAAAACTCGGGATACTTGTAATGTTTAGAAATGATAAAAATCAATTTGGATTTTTTTTCTTGGCCATTTTACCAGTTTAGCTATGGCTTTACCCAAAACCTTTTTGTTTTCCCTTTCCCTAGGTTTGAATAAAGAGCTTCATTTTACAAAATTTATTGAAAATTCTAACGTGTAAGCTTGAATTTGGTGTAAGATTACATTTGCTGTAATCTATCTAGAGCATCAATACCCACAATCAGATTTGGATGAGTCTTATCCAGGAAAAACATTTGGACAAAAATGTATATATATATATGAGAGTGTTGTTGTTCCATTAAAAGACATTTTGAAAGTTTTCATTGTTGTTTGCACGCTCTGCACGTGCTAGCAATATATGCATATATTTGCATTCTGGAGATCCCCATGATGGATGGTGGCCACAATATTAGCTTTGGAAAATGCACTAGAGGGCTCACCATTCTTGACCCAAAATTCAGATAAAAAGCAAATTCTTAGCCAGTAGACAGTACATGCAGTGTGGAAACTGGTGGTGGCTTGTACCAACCACCAACCACATTTCATTTCATTGTTTGGTAAGTAAAACTCCGGCCTTTTCCTCTGCAGTGGTACGCATTGGTAGTCTACTGTAGTCAATGTTTTATAGTTTTAAAACCCAGTCTTCAAGCCAGATGGTGCATGACATCATTTTCTCATCACTGACCACTTTCCAGTTTCCGTAGCAATAAAATCTACTTTCCAAAAGAAGAATCTTCTCCAGATAGTAGCATAACAGTCTACATTCCTGGCGTATTAGCAAAATTGTTGCACCCATTTCATGGCAAAGGAGGGGCTCTTGAGACCATCCATTTTCAACCAGTGCAACGGAATTTCCACATATTCAGGAATGCAGTTACAGTGAGGCAGCAAAAGCATACATACTGGTGTTGGATACCACTATCCTAAAGGCATCTTTGCTTCTGCAAACTACTGAAGAATGTGCGGGGAAAGTGCATACCCTAGGAAGCCAGTCACTTGAGAGGAGGGAGGATCATTCAGGGCTGATTTTACAAAAGTATACACCACCAGAAGCTCAACAACTTCATCAGAAATCATACCAGAAAACAAATGTGACCACGTCCATCTCTTTGCTAGACTACAATGAACCACACTTTTTTACATGAGCAGAGCATAATTGACAGTAAGGACCAATCACAAAACAAATTTCCCATACATCCTGATAGAATCCTAGCACAGTTCCAGCACTCATTCCAAAGGCAAGTCTTCAACCTGGTGCAATATGAGGTATATGTTATTCACTTGACAGTTAAACCGTAGGCATGATATGCACCATGCAGAGCCTAAAGTAAGCTTGCATGCGCATTTTGCAAATGCCCATCTTGCACAAGACCTTCAGTTCGAGAAGGCAGCAGCTCACTTACACTTTTATCTAGCTGACCCAAGTCCTTAAAATAGAGAACAGAAAGTCTAAATGTGTATTCTTCCATAAGAAAATCTGTTCCCTCCTGTACCAATCCTGATTCAAGAGGTGTGAAGGAGGAATGGTGATAGTAATTGCCATCCAGTGGCCCTCCATTGTAGGCCTTGACTGACTCTGCAGCTATCAAGCGCATCTGCAGAGCACAAAGTCATGTCAGAAGGCTTTCCCAAAAGAAATCAGGGCACAAAACCCAAAGCAAACATATGAAAGCAAATCAGACCAGCTGAGGATGACAGAAATACACTGACAAGCATTCCCGATCTAATCATGCAATAAGCATCTTCTAGGGTTTAGGACCCTGTACAGGGCTAAGCCATTCCTAGCTCCTAAGATCAGCATCTTCTAGGGTTTAAGACCCTGTGCATGGCTAAGTCATTCCTAGCTCCTGAGATCAGCATTTGAGAATTTTCTTGTATCTGTTTCTCAAATTGATCGGCCTGGCTACTGCCATTAGCAACAATAATGGAGTTCTGCTTCAGAAACAAACTCCTATCTTTTGCAGAAAGATGTCAAAACCCTATGTCCCTGTTTCTTGGAAAACCTACTTCAGCACTGTAAAGCTCTCATGGTGAACATCAAGCTCACTTTCTAATGTGACTAGAAACTGACGAAGGAGGAGCAAGTTGGTTTCTTTTTTTTTTATAATTATGCTATTGTTTTAATATTTGATTGGCATCAGGGTTGTTCATGTGCTGCAAGAACTCCACATAGATTTTAGGGTTCTAGATCAGAACACACATCATGATGAAGATTGAAGAAGGCGGAGAAATCTGGTTTTTTCTTCTTTTTTTTCATGCTTCAGTTTCTGAGTAAGAATTCAACATAGATTTTTAGGGTTCTAGATCAGAACACAAATTACAATGAAGACTGATCATCTGAATGAATAGGAGTTAAAAAAACGGCTAGCCTTGCCATGCCATGCACAGATTCATGCAGCACAGGAACAATCCTAATGCCAATCAAATATCATGTTAGAAACAGCAAGAAGAAAACAAATTCGCAACCAATCACCAAGCTGAGAAACATTCCTCTTTCGGTTTGAATTTATGCAGAAATTGATCTCAATGGGCTTACTTGTTTGTAGGAACCTCCATCACCTGGAATGAAGAGGACAGGGACATCCAAGAGCTTGACGAGATGCAACTAGTAGTCGATCTTCTTCCAACCCTAATGATAGAGATAAAGACCGTATTTCTCTTTGGAGGACGAGGAGGAGGCAGTAGTGGCAGGAGTCGAGAATGGAGTACAAGTCGGGTACATATATGTCGTGACACATCCATTCAGGAAGGGCTTGCGCAACTTATGGCAGCAAGAAAAACTAAACCCTAGGACTAAATCTTATGGTGCTACCACCGCCGTTGCGATAACATGGTAACGATTGCGATCGAGCTTGCATATAATTATGAACTGTGAAAAAAAAAATCTTTACTTTAAATTTGTTTTAAATGATGCCACGTGACGCTCTCAAATTTCAGATTGCGTTTTGAGCATAGTTATGAAATTCTTGGTGCGGGAATGTTATGGAAGCCCAAAGAAGCACGAATTTTAACGAATTTTATAGATCAACCGGTGAACATTCGATAAACATTCGCGGGCATGTTAGGCTTACATTATTAGGCTTGTATCCTGGATGGACAAATCAGCCTGTTCTAACTTTACCATCAAGCAGATTCAACAAGACATCAGATACCAATGAAGTCACTCTCTAGCAAATGCTGAACGAATCTTCCTCAAGCTTTTATATTGTTGATCAACTTTAAAACATTATCAGACTTCTATCCTAGATGGACAAATCAGCCTATCCTCATTTTACCACCAAGCATATTCGGCATCATACCACCCAAAAAGATTCAAGAAACAAATGCATGCAGTCAAGCCCTGCATCAGAACTAGTTGAGCTGCATATATACCAAATCTGATTGGACTGCACAAACTCGAAAAAGCTTTGACCTTACTGCAAAATCTAATAGCTTTTAAACTTTCTTGAGCTCCAACACACCAGATTCACAAAAAAAAGGACACAACCTAATATTTTGCCAAGCTCACCTGTGCTTCACTTTTCCTCCAATTCCTCCTCTCCGCTGTCCCATGCCACCATCTACTCCTCATACTCGATGTTGTTCACCTTGTTGATCAGACGCAAGTTAGTGAACACCTCCACCAGATCGTTTGCCTTGTCTAGTCGCAAACGATTGCGCTTTTTGTTGTGGATAAAGTCGTAGGTGCTCTAGTTTCTCTTGCACACAGACACGCATGAGATCTGGCTCAGCACCTTCTGCGCCACGCTTTGCAGCTCGGGGCACTCTGAGCCAAATTCCACCCACCACTTCCAGCCTGGCAACTTCTTAGCACTTGCCTTGACGAACGGGCGGCCAAACTCTCCCTCCGAGTTCCTGTACTTAGCTAGTTGTTCGATTGCCTTGACCTGATCCTCAACGTCAGGCAGAAGCTTCTCAACAATGTTGTGAAACCCTCGCATCACTTCTACGTTGCTATGCTGCCCATTATCTGGAAACTGATACTCTGGGTCAAAAACATACCCAGCGGCATGCATGTCGATGTGCTGCATCTCCTAGCGCTTCTCCCAGATTGCATGCACATGTGCATACTTCTAAGCAGAGACCTTGATCCCAGGACAGTACTTCGAGGTGCCGTCCCTCAGGGCCTCCAGTTCCTGTCCGCAATTGAACATTGCCACGTAGACCTTTCCTATGATTGGCACCCCCTGATCGCACTCCCGCAGCAGAGCCATCGTCCCCTTTGTCAATGCTAGCACCTCTTCCAGGTTCTTCCAGAATTCGCTCCGCAAGACACAGTCCCTCACTTCGTCCCTGTCATCCGAATGATTGGACTTCCCATTCCACTCCCTCCACTCCCGGCCGACAACCAACTCTTACAACGCCTCTCACACCTCCAGCATGTGGTCCAGCATGATGAAGTTGGTGGTAAAGCGCGTGTCCCCCGGCTTCAGTAGATCCAGCGCAGACTTCCCGCGAAACAGCGCTTGACTCCGGTGGTGATTTGTGATGAATTTCACCACCGCCTTTGCCTCTGCAACCACCTCTACAGCCCATGGTAACTTCCCCACATCTTCAAGGAGCAGGTCCAGACAATGTGGGGTGCACGGCGTCCACGTTATCCAAGAGAACTCTTGCTCAACCAGCCTGCCAGCAACTTTGCAAACTACCGCACTATCTGTAACAACTTGGATGACGCTGTCTGCACCAACCTCCCGAATGTAATCAATTAGCTGTCTAGCAATATAAGCAGCGTCCTTTGTCTCACCCCCCGTATCAACCGCCTTGAGGAACATTTCCCCGTTCAAAGAGACAACGAGCAGATTTAACAGAGGGCGCCTACACACATCAAACCACCCGTCACTAGTAATCGTTGCCCCTGTCAACTAAAGAGACTTTTGGAAGGAGGCCAAGCCATCCCGACAGAGCTGCTTCTCACGCTCCAGAATGGTTGTTCGCAGCATGTCCACAGAAGGAGGCCCTGGATATGATTCCCCAAAGCTTGTTGTTGCTACCATAGCTGCCTTAAAGTGAGGATCCTTTGTTAAACGAAAAGAGAGCCCATTGGCATAGAATGTTCGACCCCAAAGCTGGTCAACCTTCGAGCAATCCTGCTTGGAGAAGGTAGCCTTCAGGGTGCTTTGCTTCTTAGGTTTGACAGCCTCCCCACTAAACAGCTTATCAAGCTACTCAACCTTCCGCTTCTTGAACTCCTTTTCCTTCTTTTCCTTCTCCAGCTCCTCAAACTGGTGTGTAACCACTGAGGGGACTTTGTCACAAGCTCGCACACCAGATCCAATCCACCCTAGAAGATGTGCACGAATCCTAGTTGTTATGGCGGTGAAAAAAAGTTCACAGTACTTGCATTTGACCTTAGTGCTTTCCCCAGGGGTCCTGGGTTCCTCCTACTGGACAACGTGGGCATGCTCTGGTCCCTTTTCCTTGACCATGGTGGCTATCAGATTCCTTATCCTTATCCTCAGATCTTCAACTATGCTGCTGCATAGAGACATATGGAACTTGGAAGCTGGCAACTTCAAGCTAGATCAAACTAGAACGAAGCATTGGCATGCAAGACGTTAGGCTACCGTATAGACTCAGTCAAGCCTGGCAGCCCAGCCGCACTGTATTGCACTGGCGGCGCAGCCGGCAGGTATTGGCGGCAGCCTGACTCCGAATGGTAATGGTCTGGCAGTAACCGTTACCATTCAGCACAGGCTGTCACCGCACGTGATGTCCATGTTGGCAAATGTTTCACGAATGTATGTCGAATGTTTTGACAAGGTGCTTTACCACATAAATTCGCGAATTTTAAAGTGCAAAATGACGAATGTCATTACTAAGGTTTTGAGCCTTCAGGCCTACCTCCACTAAAAAAAAAAGTTAAACAAAAAAAAAGGTGTTACTCAACAAGGCTTAAGATACATGGTTTAGAATGCATTCTTGACAAAGTCAAGTAAAACCACCATGTTGAAAACTTTAGAGCATTGTGTTTTAAGGTGCCTAATGTCAATGCTTATGAACTTAAATGCATTAAAAAAAAAGTTACGTGTGAAGGTAGGTGCAACGGAAGGTCAAGGGTTTGAAGTTGCTAATTTTAATGCCTCAAAAACTTCAAATGTCTACCTTTAATGCTTTTATAGAACTTGAATGCATTTTTTTTAAAATGGTAAGTGTAAGGGGAGTTCGAATGTTTAGGTTGATAACTTGATGAAGAAATAAATGGAGAAAGAATGGATGGGCAACAATGCAAGGTTAAAGGGAAATTCACAAGGAAAATAGGAAAATGTTGCACTAAAAAAACCTTTTTGGACCTTTTACTTGATAAAAAATAATGTTCAATGCATTGGGGATGAACCAATACAACCATTAGCCTTAGGTACATTTTAGATTAGTGAAGAATAGGTGGTGGATTCAAAGGCATTTCAATTCAAAAGTGGATAGAGTAGCAAAAGTGGCAACATGTTGTGTACTCCACATTTTTGTGAGACATGGGATGAACTAAAACCAGTGTTTGCAAATTTGGGAAATAGGTAGGAAAACCTAGTCAAATTTGGTGCACACATGTTGTTTGTTCATAGAAAGATGCAACTAAAGCAAAAAGAGAAAAATCAAGACTTGCCTTATATGAACAATGGGTGTTTGATACTTCAATATAATGAATTAAATATAATTCATTTTAAATTTTTATGTACAATCCCATTGGTACTTTCACCATTTCAAATGAATCCTTATAATACCCATATCAATCCCAAGAAATGTTAAATTTGGATTTCAGATGCCTTGATTTATCATAAATGTGGAATATTGATCATAATGTTGGTGTATGTGCCCCTTTTGGGCAAAGGAGACCATCACCATAATTTGGACCAAGAAATGCCACATTTGTTTTCAAAGACTTTTGATTCAATGTAAACATTCCATAATGTTGGTGTGTACACCTCGTGTTAGCATAAGAGGCTATCATCATCACAATAATAATTCAGAAAATTGCAAGGTCAAATGGTTGGATTGAGGCCTAACAATACCCATATTAATTCCAACAAATGTCACATTTGAACTCATAGACTTTGACTTAATGCATGCATGACATTAAATATTAAAGCAATAGTGGTGGTGTCCGTCCGTTCGTCTATTTTGTAGGGCAGGGGCAGGGCAGGGGTAGGGTAGGGTAGGGGCAGGGCAGGGGGCAGGGGAGGGCAGGCAGGGCAGGGGCAATGCAGGGCGGCCAGACATTTTCAGTTACGCTGAGAATAACGGATTTATGGCCGCGATCAGGATTTGGGAATTTCGATCTCCTCCTCCTCCTCGCTACTGCTGTTTCTAAGGATCATTGGCTGAAGGTCATGGGCACCCACGAGGGACTTCACAGTGGCCTTCGGCCATGGGCACCCACTAGTGACATTAAAAATGTTCATGTGTACACCCTTTCTTGGTAAAGACTATCACCATCACAACAACTTTCAAAAAATCTCCAAAGATGTGTGGTGGTCACATGGTTGGATTGAAGCTTAATAGTATGTCCATATTAATCCCAACAAATCACATTTGGACTTAAAGACCTTGATTTAATGTAAACATGGCATATTAAAAATGTTGGTGTGTACACCCCTTCCTATAAAAACCATCACCATCACAACAACTTTCACATGACCCACATAAACCTTTTTTAAGGGTAACCCCAATTTTGCATAGACAACAAAGAAACTATGAAAATTTTGAACTTCATCTTTGACAAAAAAAACACTCATAGGCCTATGTTTTGTAAACCCCAAATTCACACCACTACATGCAAAAGAACCTAAAATCCACTCTCAAATTTGCACTCACATTGCATAATCAATCAAATATTTATTCATGAGCTTGTGGCACCCAAATTACAAATCAAATCAAAATCTAAGTCCACAACCTATGGAAACACAAATGTAGGAATTAAAGTGTACTTGTCGCTATCAATTGTTAGGACCAATTTTTTTGGCCTTATTCAAAACTCAAAGTAATAATGAACTTAATTGAACCTCTTGTCATTAATGATTGAAAGGATTGTTTTCTTTGGCCTTCAATACATCCACAAACATGATTGTAATTTGTAATTAACTTTATAACATTTGTGAATTGATCCTTTCAATCATCTCCATCTTGAGTTTTTCAATTTGGGATCACACCAATAGAGAATTCCTTGACAACATCAACAATAGCACTAGATCCAACATCCATTTTCATATTCTTGTTTCTTAACTTTATGTTAGGTTGACCTTTGACATTGGGAAATTTGCATGCCCTAGTCCATGGTGTATTGGAACTAGAACTTGGAGGTACCATGCCATCTCCAAATGCAAAAGTTTGTATCACAACAGATGTAAGAATTTCTTGAGTTTGAAAAACATTCTCATATTTGTTAGAAAGACTCATCACATCTATATTTTTATGATTAATGCAAATTCCGTGATCAACACCACATGGCATTCCATCTATTTTAATAATACCAGGAAACAAATAATCAAATATTTCATAATCATATTTATGTAAAGGTTGAACACATGTGACATTGGTCTTCTTCTTTCAACATTGTACTTGTCCTTCATTTTGTTGAATTTGTTTTTGCTTTAAACTCAAATACATTTGCAAATTGGGTGGAAGTGAGTGGAAGTGAATGTTGATGGATAGAACAAAACTTCCCAATTCTACTTCTCCATGGCCTTTTTGCTAGACTCCCAATATCTCTTTTCAAACTTGCCCAACAAAAATGCAAATGTTACATTGCTCCAAAATCTCCTTATCGAATTTTTCTCTCCAACTTAGACCTCATCTCTCTCATGCACACTAGCAATTCCATACATTAGTAGTTCCATTATCTACATCAAAGCTAGGATATTGTAAGCTAGAAACCTCTTTTCCTTGAAAACCCTCCATGACTACAAAGGAGCTCATTGATGCAACCCTAAACTTGTTTGTTGCTATGATTTGGAGTATGGGGAGAGCATAAGAAGATGATAAGGTTAATAAAATATCATTAATTTCGGTGTAAATCATGGTTATGATAAATGGTTCTCACAATTTGTGGTAAGTAAAGCAGGCTAAAAGCTCATGGGCTAACCATGGATTTGTTTTGTCATGAGAAGTCCATGAGCTGGTTAGCACATTTTTTGGCATAGGCTAACACTTGGCTAACAAGGCCTCAAAATTTTTAAAAACAATCATGTGGCCAAGGCTACTACAAACTAGAGCATGTTTGGGCTGAAAATATTTTTAGAGTTAAGCCAAAAAAAAATTTGGCAATAGAAAATGGGGCTAGCTATGCCAAGCAATCCATTTAATGCTTGCACCTAGCTATATATAATAGTCTTAGCAATTAAGATGACCATAAACATCTCATCCTAAGACTAAACAAGGGTTTTCTTTGAGTTCAAGATTTAAAATTTTAAATGTGAAAAGGAAGTGAAATTGGGGTTTTTCGATCACTATAATTAGAAATAAAATAAAATAAAGATTTCCGGAATTTAATATTTGGCTATAGTAAGTAGCCAAAAATATAGAAGGATTATTATTCTTATCTAATAATAATCTTTGTTTATACCCAAAATTGGCTAAATATTCTGATAGATGATCATCACTTTTGCCACATCACAAAATTGACCAAAAAAGAAAAAGGTCGATACTAATTCACCCTGGCCCAAAATAGTTTGATTGGGTCAGTATTGTTTAGGAGTGACATTCATGGAACCCTAAAGTTGTAGACCTGTATATTTATACAATAATTATTGACATAAAAGAGGTTGATAATAGTGACTTATATACTCGACACCAAAACCTCCTTTTTTTTCCCCTTTTTTATTTAAATGTTGAATCTGCCACCTTGGATCTTTATGCCATGGAATGGTCTCACCCTTGCCCATTATGTTGGGTGCATCACCTAGCTTGCCCTAAGGGGCTTGCTTAGCATCCTACCCAACATAATGGCTAGAAGCTTGACCATTCCACAGTACACAATTACCATATTCTTCACCAAAATGATTTTCATAACTAAAGCAAAGTGCACCAATGATGTGCTAGAAACCTCTCTGTAAAATTAACTATTACACATTGAATGGTTAGTTCATTCAAGATAAACAAAAATAAATAAATAAATTCAGGCAACCAAATCCAAGAATCCCATTGGCTGAAAATAATGATTTTTAGACCTACACACAACCCTATTCTACTGAACATTGAAAATAATGATCCCTTATAGCATTTTCATCAGTCCTTTAAAATTCTCACAAACCTATCAAACCCTATTACACATTCATTGCAGATAACTAAGAAAAAGATTCAAACCACCAAATACAACAATTTCATTGGCCATAATATATTTTCCACACACCTATTGAACATTCTCTAAACCCTAAACCCTATAAAAAAACACACACACACACATCTCAGATTCATCTTGAGGAACTCAAGAGACACTGTGATCCCTCTGTGTTTATAGCATGATTTTTTCACTTCTTCAGTCACCCCACCCATCCCCCCCAAATATGTTTGATCTACAGCATCTCTTACCCCAAGAGAAGAGACAAAGCTGAAATCCCCAAGCACTGGCAGCACCATGATCATGTCAATAAGCGATTTATGTATGCAAGCAAATCACCGCATGGAAGACAGATATGAGAGAAATTAACTTGTAATCTGCACCAATTTTCCATGTCCATAGAAAGTCACAAAACAAGATCTGGTTCTGGATCTCACAACCTACACTGAAATTTGGGACTAGGTTCTAAAACTGGATCTGGCAATTGGGCTCCTGCTAAAACCAAAACTGAAGAAACTGGGAAAATTGGGCTTTTGCTGAAACTGGAACTCGTGTCTTTTTTAAAAATTGCCAACTGGCCTAGTCCTACTGAAACTGGAGTTGGGAGTCTTTCCATTGTTGGCTGGTTTTGGATCCCAATTGGAATCTTTTTTTTTTCTTTTTTTGTTGGTTTCAGTAAAAGGCAAGCTGTATTTTCTAAAAGCATGGTGAACACTTTTTAAATGGTTGGTTGTGCACTGGAGTATCTAAACTAATCCCAATTTTGGGCAAGGTGCAATATAGTTACCATAGGTACCTACCTACCTACCTACACGATCTCTAATTTGGGGCAATGTGTAATACGGTTATGAATGTGATTGCCTCCTGCACCCAGACTCCATTTAGGATTATTTCAACAAAGCTTCTTAGAGCCACTTTATATGAGGGTCCAAGGTCCAATGAAATAGGGCAATCCTATTGGTTGAGAGTCATAAGTTGGACCCACGGCCAAAAAGTGGCAAATTGAGGCTAAACCTACATGGCACCATTTTGCAGGGAAAATCAATTGGTTCAAGCTTCAGACCAAGAAAAAAAGAGCTCAAAGGAGAGCTCATGATTTGGAAACCCAAGATGCAAGTTAGGGTCCAAGGCAAGGCCCAACTCAAGGATTCAATTTGCTTGAAATGAGTCCAAATTCGTTCCAAGGAATTTGGACCCTGGGCCCCATCTAAAGTGGGCCTTAGTGTCCCAATGCTATCAAGCAAGAAAGTCATACATGAATACTAGTGGGCACTTGTGCCATTGGTCCAAGTATATTAAAACCTTTTGTAAGGTCACCCTATACCATTCTGGGAAAAGTAATCATATCTTCAGAGTTTTAATAATTTTAATTAAAAAAACACCAATTTTTTAATTGTTCAAAAATCAATAACTTTTGCTCACACAATTAGGCTTTCTAATGGTACCAAAAGTGAAGCAAGGCACCCACAATTAGTGAAGGTTATGACATGGTCATCTAAAACAACCAAACAAACACATATTTTCATATCATCATATAAGGCTAAATGACATGCCCTTTTAAGTGGACCTTCAAGTGAGAGGAAACGTTTAGTTGGGCCCAAGTCCAGACCATTGTGGGGTGGCCCTTGTGCTAGACTATGTTATGAGTCTAAGTGTTGAATTGGGTTCGAATCCCGGTTTGACAACACTCATGATCGCATAAGTGTTAGCTAGTGAGGGTTCAAGGAGATGTCTTTGGGTGTGGAATCCTTGAACTAGAAAAGTCTACGGTTTGGTCCTGAGATGAAAGATGGTAATCCCGGGCAATTAAGCCTTGAACTAGTTGGGAAGTTTGCATTGGGTTTAATCCAACTCATTTAAAGGTTAGGGTTAGCCCAAGGTTAGGAGATGAAGTGAGTGCTGAAATTAACCAAGTGCATGTTTTGCCCTGTGTAGGTAATTTAGATGTTTAGTGAAGAATGTGGTTAAAGGTGTGGGCATGAAGGTGCCAAGGTGAATTTAGGTGTGAAAGGTGGTATCAAAGCAAGTTCCTTGGTTCTTTGGAAAATTTTAAAGGCAAAATGGGAAATGAAGCACCAATATTGGAACCTAAGCCTATAAAACCAAGGCTAAAAAAAAATACAAGACCAAAAAGGAAAACAGAAAAGACACCAAGGAGTTCGAATTTCAAGAACTCTCTAGCATTAAAAAGGACATGATGGGGCGAAAGGTGTCCCTAGGTGAAGAAAATAACTTGAAGGAAATTGTGTAGGATGCAATTGAAAAGTCTTCTTATAAAAGCAAGGAAAAGGATAGGGAGGGGGTTGGTTCAAGCACAATCTCACTTGTGAAGAAAACTCCCTCCACTCCAAACAAAAACCAAAGAAAGGAAAATGTTTTGTACCAAATGGAGGAAGTGAGAGACCATGTGGACTTCCACTCTTCTAACGAGGAGTCTTGTGAGGAAATTGACTCCTTGATCATCCCCTTTGGGGGGAAAGGGTGGCAAGAAGGCCACAAAACACAATGAAGAGGTGGACAAAGCCTCTAGGGCGTAGGAAGAAAAGGTGAACCAAAAGGTGGTGGCAAATGTGCTTGAAAGTTTTTTGGACATCCTAAATCCCCTCAAGGCTTTCATGGTAGAGCAAAATCAAACCATGATGGGTTGGATCAAGTGGCGGCAAGGTTGGGCTTGGCAACTTTTGCCTCGAATGGGGGTTCCACCAAAGCAATCTAACTCATTCGTAGAGCAAGGAAACCAAAACAAAACAAATGTGATTGTGTTTGCACCAAATTGAAGCTTATCTATAAACCCAACACCTTCATTCAAATAAAAAGCGAATTCGCTTTGTTCAAACACTCTTCAAAAAATAAGAATGGGATTGGTGAATGGTTCAAAAACAAGAAACGCCCAACTTATTGGAAATCCTCACTTGGAAGGAATTCAAGTTATTGTTGAATGAAAGGTTCATGCCACACCATTTGGTGCTAAAGGATGGGATGGAATTCTTGGAGATCACCCAAGGGGACGGAGTGGGCTCCTTGGCTCACTATGTGCAAGACTTCGACACAAAGTTAATTATTGTCCCCTTTAAGAAGGAGTTTGCTAGAAAGTTGGCCTTCTTGTGTGGATTGAAACCTTGGTTTTGAAAGATTGTCTATTGTAAGGTGAACATTCCAAACACTTGCCAAGGCGTCATGAAGATGGTGGAATGTATGGAGGACAAAGGCCATTTATGCTACTAAGGTGAAATTGAAAGCAACATCACCCAAAAACTGAATGTTGGCCCAAATAATGGCAACAAGGTCCAAAACAAACGAAAGTGGATTAGGGTAAATCAAGGCTTCATGATGACAAGGAAAAACACCAAGGCTGCAAGGAACCAACAAGAGGAAAAAAACAAAATGAGACTTTTTAAAGGTCAAGTGCTTCAACTGTGATGATCACAAGCATTTGGCGAAAGATTGCCCCAAGCCACCTTGGGTGCATGTTTGCATTTCCCAAGGTAAAGAAATTTTCCAGGGGGACTTCATGGCTAGGATAAGGGCCAACAAAAGCGAAGTTTCCAACTTCTTAAAATTAAGATGTAAAATGAACAAGTTTTTGTTTTTGTTTTTTTTTTTTGGATTCAATAATGATAAATTCATTCATGGTTTTGCGAACTGCAAAGCAATTAGAGTCAAGACTGAATTAATGGTGGATCCCATCACAATGCCCTTGGAACAAAACATAGTCAAACCATCATTTAAAGTAATGGTAAGTGTGAATTGTTTTGTGAAGGAGTTCAACTTTTTGAGAACTTCACCTTGTGTGACTTAAGATAATTTTGATGTCATTTTAAAAAAAAACACATTTTTGGATGCCTACGAAATAAACGTCCTTCGTAGCGGAAATAAAGGGATAGTCCATGCCAAAGTTGGGTATAAATTAATGAACTTAAATGCATATTATAATTATTTGTTGGCAAAAGTTGAAATTACCTTGGTCATTTTAACTAAAGAGTTAAAGTCGCCTAATTTTGTGATTTTGATGTCTTTGAGAATTTCCAAGGGGGAGCTTAAGCCACAAGGGGCAAGGCGACCTCCCAATTATATATTGGATTCATTCAATAAATTTTCAAATGTTCTAACAAATGAACTCCCCTATTTTCTTCCACCCTTTAGAAATGTTGACCATAAGATAAAGTTGGTGTTTAATTTAACCCCAATGTCCAAAACACCCCATAGGCTAAACCAATAGGAACTTGAAGAGCTCAAAAAAAGTAAACAACCTCCTCAATCTAGGGTGTATTCAACAAAACAAGTCACCTTATGGGGCACCAATTTTGTTTATCAATAAAAAGAATGACAAGTTAAAGATGTGTATTGACTATCATACCTTAAACAAAATAACCATAAAAAACAACTACCTTCTACCTAGCATTGACAATGTGTTGAATCAATTCAATGGAGTTAAATATTTTAGCCAAATTGATCTCAAATCAAGGTACTATCAGATCCACATAGCAAATGAAGATGTTGAAGAGACATCTACAAGAACTAAATATAGCTCTTATGAGTTCTTGATAATGCCATTTAAGTGGTGTAATGTTCCATCAATGTTCATAACCTTCATGAATTTAATCTTCTAAAAAAAGTTAAACGAGTTTGTGATCATCTACATTGATGATATCTTGGTGTATTCCAAGATGGTTGAAGAACATGTAAAACATTTAGAATATCTTTTGAGTAAGTTCCAACAAAATGAACTATTTGCCAATAGGGTGAAAAGTGAGTTTGCCTAGGAAGAAATGGACTTCCTTGGGCATATTTTGTCAAGGGGAGAGGTGAAAACTAACCTTAAAAAGTTATAAGAGATTGGAAAAAACCAATCACGGCCAAGGGAATTTGATCCTTCTAGGCCTAACTAACTTCTATTGAAATTTCATAAAAATAGTTTCACAAATGTTGAAACCACTTTCGAATCTTTTCACGAAAAAAATGTCTTTTGAATGGAAAGAATAACAACAAAAGGTATTTGAAGACTTGAAAGAAAAACTCTTGTCCACCTTTATGTTGAAGTTCTTGGATTTCACGAAACCAATCAAAGTTCACACAGATGTAAATGACTTCACTATTGAGGGAGTCTTCATGCAAGATGGACATTTGATTGTTTTCAAGGGTAAGAAGTTTTATGGAGCACAACTGCGATGGCCAATTCATTAAAAGGAGTTGTATGCCATGGCGTGTTGCCCCAAAACTTGGCAACATTACCTAGGGATGCATAAGACCAATGTCTTTACAAATAACATTTCCTTGAGGTATTTTAAAACCCAACCAAGGGCCTAAACAAAACAATTGAAATGAATGACACCTTCGCATTGTTGGATGTGGAATTGATCCACAAGCTAAGCCGAAACAATGTAGTTCCTAATGCATTGAATCAGAAAAAATAATTTCGAGTGGAAAACCCCCCAACCAAGACTCAAGCATTAAAAGCCATCTTCTATGTGGAAAGTAGCCTCAAATGAAAAACAAAAGAAGCCTATGTGTGAGATCCCCTTGCACAAAACTACCTAAAAAAGTTGTGAAAGAGGAGAAAGGTGAAAAACATCACTTTTAAAAGATAGGCTATTGAAATGGGAACAACCTCGAATCTATGTGCCAATAGGGAAGTTGTGCACAAAGATCATGTAAAAAGAACATGATGTGCTTATGGTGGGGCACCATGGAAAATGGACCACGAGAGTGGCTGTAGGTAAAAGATTTTATTAGCTTGAGATGAAGGATGACGCAACCCCAAGTCCCAAGCTAGGCCCAAGGTGGCCTTAGCTTCAAGAATGCGAAAGTTTGGAGACTTGAGGGCACGCTCCTAGCACTTAACACTAAAAGGGGTAGAGGGGCGTGTCGAAGCTCCGAAATAGGACTAGGAAGAGGCACAAGCTTATTCACTCACTCGCAACCTACAACAAAACCAACCACAAGTTGGTTGGTTCACCTTTGAAAACACTCTTGGTGTTGGGACAAGCCATTGGCAACACGAACTCACTTGATTCACCACGGCCCGGACTCGGGGGAAGCCACCACCTTCCCCCATATAGTATTCTTTGCGTTACTCTGTCGCACCTGCATCCCAATGACTTTTATTCCTGGGACTCCCGAGGAGGAGTCCCGCAATTATCCCGGTTTGGACTCCCGGGACTTTGGCAGCTCGTAACTCCTGGCTCAGACCTCGGATTGGGATGAGGTCTGAAGCAATTTTGTAGCTCTCCTCAAGAGCTTTCCAACGATGTGTCGCATTCTATCTTCACACACCGGGGTCGGGTCGATTCTTGACTTTTTGTGGTCGAAAGTCAAATTGCCAGTTTGACTCCTGGCCTTTCTTTTGACCATAACTTGTGCTGCATATGTCCAAATGGCTCATGCGAGGCCATTTTTGACATTTTCACTTCAAGGCCTTTCCAACGGTATAAAGAACACATCAAGGCGAGGTGTTTTGCCCTCTGTTGTCGAGCTCTGAAGTTGCGGGAGTCCCGGAGGACTCCAAGTTCCCACTTTTGGGAGTGTGAGTCTCATCTTCACACTTGCCCAAAGTGGGGTTGCGACAAAGGAGGATGTAAAGCATTTTGTTCGCACTTGTGTGAAATGCCAAAGTACTAAGTCCATTTATAAAAAGAAATATGGACTTTATAGGCTTCTATTGATCCCTAATGAACTATGGGAAAATGTTTCAATGGACTTCATGACTCAATTTTTGGAATGGAATGGAAAAGACACCATTTTGATACTAGTTAATCAATTTTTTAAGTTGGTGAAAATGGTTCCAACAAAGACAATTACAACAACCTTTGATTCAACAAGGTTATTATTTGATATGTGGGTTAAGCACCATGGGATACTTCATATCATTGTTAGTGATAAAGATGCCAAGTTTATGCCAAGCTTTTGGAAACATTATTTTAGAAGGTTGGGACGAAATTGTCTTTTAACACGACATTTCACCCACAATTGGACGGCCAAATAAAAAAGTTCAATTGAATGTTGAATCAATATTCTGAAATTATGTGAACAATGATTTAATAAATTGGGGTGAACATTTAAGCTTGGTGGAGTTCTATTATAATTCCACAACACATTCAGTGACCAAGATGTCACCATTTGAATTACCATTGGGAAAAAAAATTAGGAAGCCTATGGATTTAACCATCCCCATGGGATGAAAGGATCACTCCAAGGAAGTTGTGGAAATGGTTAAAGGTTGTGAAGAGTTGTACACCCAAGCCAAGAAGCTTTTGGAACATGCTTAAAAACAATATGAAAAACATGCCAATCAAACATGTAAGCACATGAAATTTGAAGTTCGGTAACACGTGTGGTTAAACATTGGGATTTTTAGATGCCCAATGGACTAGCCCCATGTTTCACTACTTACTATGCGAGGCCTTGTGAATTTTTGCATAAGCCACTTTTCAATGTGTATACTTTGAAGTTGTTGACAAACTTTGTGGCACATCCAACCTTTCACATTTTGAAACTAAAGTTGTTTCTATGCGATGAACAAAGACCAAACTGGAAATAGAAGGTGCGACTGGATGTGGATGCCATCAAACATGAGCTTTCGGTTGAAATCAAAAGCATATTTCACAAGAGGCAAACATGCCCCAAGGACAAAAAATATCTAGTCAATACAAAGGCTACCATCATAAGAAGGTAGTATGGATAAAACTTATACATTTGGACCACATGCTGAACATGGTGGCCAAGTTTGAACATGGAAGGGGTCACAAACTTAGGGTGAAAAAAACGTGAAAGGAAAAAAAAAAAACCCGTTTAAAAAAAACCTAAATGTTGATGAGGGTTAAGGGTTTTTGTGAGCATGGTTAGTAACGAGAAGGCTAAGGTTCATAAGGGGACAAATGATTGGGAAAGGTAAGGAGGTGGCAATCAATGGAAATAAATTTAGAGTTGAGTTTGAATTGAAAAACTCTACTCGATCAAACCAAATTAAGATTATGGTGTGTGCGAATAAAGTTGCACATCTCTCTAATTGGAAAAATCAAATTGTTTGCACATGAACCTATGAATCACGTCTTGTTTGAGTAGAGGGGATTCAAATTGTAAAGCCCTATTTGACCCTATTTGTTGGTGCATTTGCAACCCTCATTTGGTGAGGTGATTGAAACTTCAAAATTAGATTTGAAATGAACTTAAAGGAAAGAAAGGAAAGTCAAAGGGGAAGAATTGGAGAAGTGCAAGAAAACATGTTTAAAAGATCACATAGGATGAAAACAAAAGACACACCCCTTGGTTCCTCTTGTGTTGAAAACACAAAGACACATCACAAATGGGCTCCTCTAATAAAGAAAACAATTAATCCCACGATGATAATAAAAATGTTTTTCAACACAAAGACACATCACAAAGGGACTCCTCTTATTAGGAAAGAGGTTAATCCCACAATGATAATAGAAATGTTAAAGGTAATCACCCTCATGTATGGTCAAAAAAGGTGTTGACATCTCTAAACCAAAGGAAAGTGACATGCCCTTCTAAGCAAACGCTCTAGGTGAACCCCCAAATGAAAGGACTCACCTTGTTGAAGACCAAGTTCGGACCATTATGAGATGCCACCATAGCAAATTGGGTTATTGAATTTCAGTGTTGAACTGGATTCAACTCTTGATTTGATAGCACTCATGATGAACTGTAGAGGTGCTAATGAATGAAAGTTTGAAGAAGGGGCCTCAAAGAGATGTCTATGCCGTGTGAAGTCCTTGAACTAGACGAGTTTGCAATTAGACCATGAGACAAAAGATGGTAATCCCAAGTGGCCAAGCCTTGAACTAGTTGGGAAGTCCACAACAAGATTAGTCTCACCCATCTAAGGGTTGGGGTTAGCCCAAAGGTTAGGAGACAAGGTGAATGCTAAATTGACCGAGTGTGTGGCTTGCCATGTCAAAGCAGTTTAGGTGTTTAGAGAGGTGCACAGTCAGAGGTGTGGGTGCGAAGGTCAATTTGGGTGCGAGTACCATTTGGTAGATTTTAAGATCAAATATACCTTTCCACATGAATAAATTTGTTTATTCAGTGTCTAATTATCTTTCAATTATGCAATAAAATTTTCAAACATATTGGTTACTTAATTTACTGTACTGGTAAATATTCGGAGTTTGTCTAAGACTGTGTAGGTACTTTGGAGCACATTAGAATAGGTTCCTTCCAAGATTTTTCCTATAGCTTTATCTGTATTTCCACATTTTGCAATTCAGTCAGATATGATGGTTTACATTATAGTAGACTAGTATTCTTATTCTATTTGATTTTCGTGTCTAGAGCAAATGCTGAGCAAAACTATGATTTATATCATTTCATTACCTACTACTATTTGCCATTATAGATATTCTAAAGGTCAAAACAGAGGCTTAATTTTTTACTGTCTTTAATAATCTGTTCAAGTCTGCAAATGTCAATTGGATAACATAGTTTTTTTCCCCAATTGCTCCCACACATGATAATAAATATAGTGTCTTGTTCTGATGTACATATCAAACATATTGTTCAGTAATATGGGTATGGACTGACATTTGAGTACTTCTCTGAAACTTTCATACTGACAGTGATACATACCTTGCTTATGTCATTCAACGCCTTTCCTTTCACAATATCTTGCATGCATGCTGGGAAGATACTAGTAAGTCACCTGTTGCGAATTAGATAAACTCCAACATAACCTCTTTAAACCATAGTTTGCTGGAATTACAGCAATTCTGTCTCTTGCCAATTATGTTTCTAGGCCAAGAGACAGTCTAATCAGATTGGATTCTAGACTGGAGCTAGTTTGACAATGGATCTGACTTCTACACTGGGCCTAGAAACAGAGTCAAAACCAGATCTAGAAAAAATAACAGGAGCTCTTATGGTGTCCAAATGCTCCTCACATGCTTGATCAACTTGGGTATAACCTAGTACTTGACCTAGAGAATCCTGGTGCAACTCTGGTAAAATTCAAATGCTGCAGAAGTGCCACATATCCAACTAAAAGAAGAAACCCAGACAACGGAGCTAATATTCCTTCATAAATTTAACAATGTTTTTGCAGTTCTTTAGCAAAGCTTTACTTTCATAATAACCTCAGAAACCAACACTTGATTCAAGAATGCATATTTTAAAACATCAATCTTGGAGAGCACCATACTTACAGAAAGTGGTTTGCAGGTACTGCATCCATCTTGGTCCAAAACCAGCGCACAAAGTTGTAATTGACTCTTGAGACTGTGCAGGCATTGCCACTATCACGACCAGGATGCAGCTGATACACCATGACCAGTTTTCACCTCCCATGCAAGAGCCAAAATGAGAAACCCTTCACCATCCACTGTAGGGAAGTAAACATCCATTTTGTTGCATCACCCTCTAACAGTAGAACATAACCTTCTTCACATTATCCCTTAGAGCTGGAAGCGGCCTCACAGATGCACCAGCTGCCCCCCGGTTGGTACGGACAGTTGTTGTGCCCCCACTGCTTCTGCCCGTGACAACACCACTGGATCCACTATCTGATGCCTCAGGATCCAAGTAAAACCTAGCACGAAATGCTGCCAAGTGTGCATAGTAAGCAGGTGGCACTGCAAAGCACAGAGCAAGAATGGATTAATCATAGGTTGTTGACTAAATCATTTGGCACATAGGGTTCACTGGAGACATTATACAGGTTTATGTACAGTTATGCTCACCAATAGAGACTGATCGTGTGCACCGTGCATACCTACAACCCAACCACAAATAACAGATGAATAAAACCACTACTCACACCCATAATGAGCAAGCCATGAAACACAAGCCACTCCTGCTGTGTGTAGCAAACCAGAGAGCCACATAGTTGGCAGGTGGCAGGTATGTGCACATACGTGTAACACAGATTGTTTGTCAAAGACTGCAAGCCGTCTGCTGTAAACTTGTTTTCATCCCAGAGCACATGATAATGTGCAGGTCGACTGGTTCCCTGTTCAGATGCAAAAAACAACATCAAGAACACCACCTCAGGAGCATCCTACTTACCCTAATGTTCTCTGAAAGAGAAATTCTTCATGCACCACCGGTTGGAAAAAGAAACTTTAATCCTTTGAGAAATACACTGATTGCACATGACAGAGGATACAACATTGAACAGCATCACTTTGACCAAGGGAAGGCCAACTAACCTGAATCCCTGCATGACTGCAGAGGTAGAAATCAAACTCTGTAGGATGACATATTTTACTGTCAACAACTGTCCCTGAACTACCACAAGAAAAAAATCAATTTTCAACAGAAGAATGCACATTGACTGCAAACTGCACATTCTGCAATTTCTTGACAAAATGAAATGTCAGCTTTCCTCAGTTCACAAACCAGCTGACCTGGAAGGATATTCCCACTTTTATCGACACTACGGGTGTCATTGTGATTGCTGGCAAAGAGGCGTGTATGGTGGCGTTTCTGCACCACCACAAATGTGACTGGTGGCTGGTATTCTGGCTCTAATGAAGCACATGCTTTGCGAATTGCATCCAGCTCATAGAGTAGGACCTGATAGAATTGACCCTCACTTACTCCATCTCTGCAAAGGCAAAATGTGCCACATTTATTGCAAGCTTCTCATCTATAGCGACTAATTCCAAAACGTCATGAACATCTGAAACTGGGAAAAAAACCTGTAGAAGATGATGCGCAAAGGCTTCTGTCCTGTTGCTCTCCGAAATGAGATCAGCAACTCCCTGTTGGGGAAGCAACACAAGAATTGAATATAAGAACACAGGGAAAGGTCAAATTTCCAAGCCTGTGCATACTAGGATTGCATAATCTTTTACACCACATTCTTGGCTTCATTAACCAACTGACCACAAGCCGCCAAGGAAATGTCAAAACCAAACTGACCCATACCCCTCACCTGGCACTAGACTGACAACATTATCCAGCATTGGCATCGTCAATTTTCCATGTAAGGACAATAACCTTTAGCTACAACAGCAGGATTTGCTTGAAGAAGAGAAAGGATGAGGGTCACAGAAGATAGTATACTTGATCAGTCCCCCTGTTAAGATTCCTTTCTGAGGATCTACCCAAGTTTTGTAGAGGTCTTGGATCAACTCCTGCCTGTGTGCTTGGGCACACACTAGGCCTGCATACTTTGTTACTTCGGGCCAGTCCTGAGATGCTACTACCTGGGCCGCAAAAACAAGGATCAAACCCCAATCATCACAGTGCAATTTCCAGAAAATTGCTACATTGACAAGGAAAAAATAATCAAGCCTATTCTGAAAAAAGTGATCACAAAAGATTTGGTGCAAATGGTCTTAGCTTTACCGCAGCAATTGAAGGGCTTGTGTCCTCTCCAGGATGTGGGTGTGTAACATCAGCACCAAAGATGATTGTGGGGATGTCACTCACCAGTGGAATTCTTCTGGAGAGTGCGTCAACCAAAACAGTATTTCGTCCACCAACCTGTGCCCATGGCAACCAAGAAGATGAGGTCCATGTAAAAGGGAAAGACTACAACCATTGTTTCCCAATGTCAAGGGCATAACCAACTCTAAACCACTACAAAAAACCATGAATCACCACTGTGATTATGAAGGAAAAACAGACATCTGCAACACAAAACCTACCTTCACATTTATCTTCAGTGCCACATTAGCCAAGTACTGCTTATTGATCTTATGAACATGCTTTGTCAAGCAACACTGTGAGACCACTCCAACCACTGTCTCACACTGTTTCTTCAGGTCACCTACATCAGAAACAACTGAGTCAGACAGGGAGGTCACATAAACAAATCTGTCTTACTATTTTACAGAGGACAGATCATGCAAAAATATTGCAGCTATGGGGTTCAGATCATGCATCAATACAGGAAGCTTACCATAAAGGGAGCCATTACTGTCATCCAGAATGGCTATAAGCAGATCAAGACCCTTGTTATCAGTTCGCTTTTTTGCTAGTTCACAAACATGAGAAATTGCACGATCAGAATAGTCTGGTCTCACACTCTGAACTGGGCAAATTGGCTTAATCTCAAATACCTGCAGCACAGGCATGTGAGTGTCAGTGATTTACATGTACAAAGGCACACAAGTAGTGATCATATAAACTGCACACCTTCATGGTATTTCAGTAGTTCAGTACCATTCCTGAAGTTTCACACATACGGGCCAGCTCATAGCAGAACCGACCAGAAAGGTCATCTCCTACACTTCGCGAAAAGTTGATGCAAGCCCAGTGTCTTACAACTCCACCATTTACCATTTTCTGCACATATACAAATCAAATATTGTTGGGTTGCAATTGAAAATTAAAACTAGCAACCAGACCAGCACATATAGACACAGTGCACAGTAGAATATGTATTGACAATAGCACACCTTATTCATCATATTCCACTGCCCAACGCTTGGTAGACATTCTTTCTCCCTGCCAGTATCATGATACTTGAGCTGCACATGATGCACAGAAGCTTTAGTCATTGCCACTCCCTGACAGGACAATCCACAATTGCCAGGGCAGGAAAAAAGCACATGTCAAGAGAAGATGCATACCCGAGGAGCTGGCAGAATTCGGGCTTCCACATTTGCAAGCTGGTTGCTGATTCGAATACCAAATTCTTGTGCATATGGATCCTGGTGGTATGCATTGTGACCCACAGTCTATGCACAGAGCAAATAAGAATACCAAGTGTCAAATGTTGATGAAACCTGTTCTCCTACTTGAAACTTGGTTCGTGAAATCAGAAGCTGACAAATTTTAGAAGTTAAAAGCACTCATTTCTCAAGTTAATACCCTTATGAAAAAACACAAGAAATGTCTGACATACCTGCAGAATATCATTCTCACGATCTCTAGGCCGCTGGCATGTGACTTTGAGAAGAGCTGTTATCTGGCGATCATTAAGGCGCTTGGAATACCTTTGTCCTTCAGCTATCTTGCAAACTTCCATAGGCAGATAATTTGGGCGTTGCTGATTGCCCACTTGAAGACAAGGCAACTTTGGATAACGAATTGAGAACTTATAAGTTTCCCGAAAGTAATCAGTCACAGACTTGAGAGTTCCCTTTTCATCAACTGGGAATCTGCACATAAAAAGGCCCAGTAACTCTCATTTTATTTTCTTTATATATACTGCTACATGATGATTCCAGCACCTTTTCCCCCGGCCTTATATATCTATGAAATTACAGACTAATCTCCAAAAAAAAAAGTTGGAAGTACCACAACAATGTGTGCAGTCTTAACCTTAAGAGAATTGCTCACAAACATCTAAGACCATCAACTTCATGAAGAGCAGTGACAAGCTACCATGACTACCCACCGACTGCATCAGCTGCTGAAGGAAGTATATAATAGTCTGCCCAAAATCTGGGCAAACCAATCTGAGCACAAGCTAAGATACATACTGCAAGTCCTCTGTTGCCTCCTTTGTAAGGCCTGCAATACGGTACTTGCGTCGCATGCTTCCGCGGTGTATGACTTCGACCTTCACACCATGTAATGCCTTCTTGATCTGCACATCAGCCAAATAACAGAGAGAAACAGGGCTGACACATAAAACCATAAAGTGCTGCAGATCTTCATTTCAAGAGTTCTTTTGAGATCCAACTTAGAAGTATCCAGGGCCCATAAGCACAAATTCATATTGCAAAATTGGGTTAAGATACACTTTCCAAAGAAGAAACAGGATGATGACCATAACAACTTGATAACTTCAGAGTCAAAAACATACCTTGCTGCGATCAAAATCAGACAGTGGGCCAGAAACATGCCTATTACAGAGATCATGAATGAAATCCAAAACAGGTTTTGGCTCTATGAAGGCAGTTGAAGACATGTCTGAAGAACCACAGAACACAAAGCAAATTCAGATACATGTCACTTGTAGGCAGTATTACACAACCTGTTTTACTAAGTGTGCTAATGGGAGACAAAAACAAAACCAAACTCCAAGGTTAGTATTGGTCCTACCAATGTTGAGGGACAAGCCCATTTGTGTAGGGCGTATACTCTGATAAAATCCCCTCCAACTTTCCAACCCATCACCAAGAGATACCCTGGAACCCAAGTTTGGAGAGTAGAAAGATCGGACTATGGGTGTGTACCTACAAAGAAATTGACAAAACAATCCCACATCATACTAGGTACAAAGCAGTCACAACCATGTTTGCAGGAATCAATCAGAGGTTTTAAGACTAGGATTAATAAACCTTAACACCATGAGCATAAGCATATATGTTTTTTCATGTCATGTAAAGAAACCTTATGTTCATCAAAGAATCATCAAAGCCATCATTGAAGGAAATCAATGGATCTTGAGGAAACTATTCTTGCAAATATGAGAGAGGAATCAGAGCAGGGGAGGGAGAGAGGTACCGATGTGTTGGAAGCTCCCTGAGAACAATGTCAAGAACCTGCAGAGCTTCCTGTGGGGCATCTGCTTGAGCGCCTGCTAAGAATTGTCGGAGGTGATGGAGGTCTGGACGTGAGGCAAATTTGATGACCACTTTGAATGCTCGTTCCCTTCTCAACCTACAAATAGACAACTTCTAAATTACTCAACAAACTCATATGTATGTAGGTAGCCAATTTCACTCTGAAATTGGAGAAGATCATAGCAATGGTTGCGACTTGCAAGTGATGTATGTGTCTCCATCCAGCACATGAAATAGTTCTAGAGCATTTGCATGATTTTCATAATCTCAGAATGAAATGCTGATGCTGTTGAACCTGATAGTAGTATTGCCACCATCATCCTCATCAGGTAGAGCTATTTGAAATTCCCTGGATTCGAAAGGCAACTTTCCAGCAGTATACAAACTCTTTCGACCATCATAAGCAGGCAGCCGGTTTGCGAGATCAGACTCTCTGTGCCGCTTGACAAGCTGCTCCATCACCGCTCTATTGACCCCTCGTGAAGTCACCTCTGGAGTGATTGCAACCTGAGAAAGCAACCACAGGAAACCAAAACCCATGTTGGGATTGTAACCATTTCACTGGAAAAGAAAAGGCTGGAGAAAGCCAAGCCCATGCACACAGAGAGAGAGAGAGAGAGAGAGAGAGAGAGCATCACATCGTAATGATGAAGATCTTTGTCGGGAAGGTTGGCAATGAAATGGTTGGCCTTCACCATGCAATGCTGGCCTGATCGTCCTTTTCCAGGCCGCAATGGAAATCTGAGAGTCTTGCTTGATACAGGCGCAGGTGCAACAGCTACTACTGCTTGCTGCTGCTCCTCGTCTACCGGTACTGATGACTCTTGAGCAATTCTAATGGAGCCTATCTGCTCAACTAGTCGCTGGGCCCCAGCTCCAGTTGTGGCTGCGCTTGGTTCTGCACCTGGAGGAGGGGAATGCGCAAGCTGTCCCAGAGACGTATCAACTGAAATTCTTGCAGGGATCGGTTGTGAGACCTGCGGCCGTTGTGCTGCAGCAGCTTGCACAGGTCTCTCAGGCAGCTGCTGCACATAATGCGGAGCTGGTTGTCCCTGACGAGAGTGCAATGGACGAGTAGCACTTGGTCCTGTCCGTGAAGGAAATTCGGAACCAACGCTTGTTGTAGCACGCCCGCTACCGCGTCCTCTCCCCGGCAAGGATCTTCCTCCTCGACTTCTACCGGATCCCGGTGCTGAACCGATGTCAGAAGGTCTTCCCTGTGTTCCGAAGAATTGTTGCACAGGTCGAGACGGTTGAACGTGTGCAGCAGCAACTTCACGAGGCCCTACTCCTGTTCCGACTCTTCCAGGATTCACCGGTGAAGGAAGTGCAGCAGCAACTTCACGAGGCGCTACTCCTGTTCCAACTCTTCCAGGATTCACCGGCGAAGGAAGTGCAGCAGCAACTTCACGAGGCGCTACTCCTGTTCCAACTCTTCCAGGATTCACCGGCGAAGGAAGTGCAGCAGCAGGGGGGGGCGCAGACGTCGTCGTTGTTCCGGATGACGACGCTCCCTCCGAGCTGCCCGAGCCCTCAGGCTTTGGTTTCCTCGGCTTCCGCGGCATGACTGATCAATGCTTTGCAAAAACGCCTTGCTTGTCTGCACAGTACTGAGGAATAGGAATCCACGTAGTCGCAGCTGTGCGACTTGCTTCCCTTCACAATGCAGGACCCGCCATGACTATCTGCAAACAACGCACGAAAGAAGGAATATCAGCAAAATTGATGTAATCAGTTCTGCAAGAAAGAACACAGAAGAAAGTAGACATCAATGTCTGCAAGTGCGCACAACTCCCAGCGCAGAGAGACTGCTCCCAGCAATTATGGAAGCAAAGGAGCATTTACATCACCATCAACTCTGTTTGCCTCGGCGTTCTTTCCCGTCTTTTTTTTCTTCTGTTGCAGCCAGGTTCCGCATTACCACCCCGAATGCTGCCACACACTTCCCGCCAGAAGGAAGGCACACAAACCCAAGCATAGAAGAAGAACGCAACCCCGACACCGAAAAACAAAAATTATACTCAACAACTGGGGGCAGACACACAAAAATCAGCAAAACACAAAAACAAAAAAACATACATATATACACACGTTTCGTGAATGAGGAAGTCGAAACAAAACCTTCAACACGACAACAAGAAGGATTCTTCACAAGAGTAGGGAGACAAAAAATATACAAAATCGAGCGTTTCCTTCCATTATCAACCTCTCCACACTCTTCTAAGTAATACATCCAGCACAGACCACCAAAATGAGAACTGTGAAATCCTGCAGCTGCCTATACAACTTGACTCGAAAGAAAGAAGAAAGTTGAACTAGTTTCTTGAGGGAGAAAGCAGCACCTGAATCACTCGCAGCCGCAGCGGCACCACCACCACCACCACCACCAGCGCAGCAAACGCGACGAACAAACAACCAAAAACCATAACTTGGACGACGTAGCAGCAAAACTCGACGAAACGGAAGGGGAGTACGGCGGCCACAACACTGACTTGATTTATTTATTTTTAAAAACCAATTAAGAAATTTTAATCGCATCCAAATCTACCGTTAAATATTATTTCCTCCTCCAAAATAATCTAAATAACTTCCACGAATATATATATATATAAATTCACCTTATTGTTTTACTATTTCACCGGGGGTTTTATTTCCACAGCGGATCGGGTTTTTTTTAAAAGGATTTTGGGATGTACATAAAGTGGCGATAATCCAGAAAATATTTTCGCCATATTTTGCTACATACTATATAACAAAGTAGAGGAAAAAACAATATTTTAGCCATTTTTTCCATGAAAAATCCTATGAACAGGTCAAAATCACCTCTTTTCTTTTTTCTGGTCGAAAATTTGGCGGAAGATTCGCCAATTTTAAAAACAAGACACCGTGATTAGAACCAGGGTAGCCGCACACCGTTTTATTTTTGGGTGGGGAAGTTTTATTCAAAATGGCGAATAATAAAGGGATTTTTGAGTTTTGAAAATCTCCAAATTTCGAAAAAGAAAATCTTAATCTTTTTATTAAAAAAATCCTTCCCCAGATCCTGTATGAAGTTGTTATAATTAGCCAAAAATATTTATCGAAGGATTTCTTTAATTATTTTAATATCGTCTTCTGCTTATAATAGCCAGATTTGGCTAATTTATCTTCTGCAGTATAGCCACTTCAGCGACGTCACAAAATTGGGGGAAAAAAAGCACTACTTGTAAAGCGAGGTGTGTAATAAATAGTAAATTTGGACTGAGGAAAAGATAATATAATTGAGTGTGGTAATTAAGTAACAGTACCTCCAGGCAAGGTACGTAGGTACGTAATTAAAACAGCATTATGAGAATAATAGTCCTGTCGGGTTGTTTATTTTACTGGCCCATTCTGCCACTTTTATTGGCCTATTCCCACACAATGGCGGCTACATATTATACAAGTGCGGAATTCGTCATTTGTTTTCGTAATTGGGCATTTTCCAGTGCCATAAAAGGCAAGGTAAAATAAACTGCTTTGTTTTAACCATTTGGTTGTTTTTTTCTCCGGGTTCCTTACATCGCGCACTTGTTGTTATTTAAAGCGCTCGTCTTGTAATTAACCCAGCAGTAAATAATAAATGAAGGTGGTCTTTGGGAAGTGGGATTTGGGACGTGGGTGAAAAAAAAAAAGAGCAGTCGAGGTAATAAAGTACAGTCGTCAGCACTGAGCAAATTTGATATCCCAGTTTCGAGGGCTCGTCATTGAAGTCCCCATTTCTAGTAAGGCTCTTCACTGAAGTCCCATCATTTCTACTAAGGCCCCTCATTGAAGTCCCATCATTTCTACTAAGGCCCCCCTTATTGAAGTCCCAACCAAAAGCCATTACTCAAAGAGAAAGATTTTTATTTTTTATGCCTTGGAATACTGCCCCTAAACTCTCAAATTTTAGTGCAAGTTCTTCCAATTAGGTGCCTTAAATTCAAAGTGAAATTTTTTTACTGAAAAAAATAATTCCTAAGGTATGATGCAAATTGGCCACACCTCAACAAGCTTTGATCCCAGCTTTTCAACCATAGTTACTTGGTTTCTGAAATTTTCGGTGTTCCAAAAGGGTATGAACCACATCACTATGCCCACCATGGAACTACTTCCTTTGTTGTTGAAAAGAAATTATTTTCAAAAAGAGGAATTGTACATTCATAATAATGGAGGGTTTGCACTTATACTCCTCATAGGACAATGTACTCCAAGGTTGGTACCTTGTGATTGATTGTTACATGCAAATAATAGACACACTATGAAAGGTTTAATTGTCATCCAATTTGGGAGTTTGGTTCGATTTGTACCCCCATTATCACCTATATAAACAAGTGTATGACATTATTTTCTCCAGTACTTAGTACTTAGCCCCGCCCAGGGCCCATAACCAGAGGCCATGGAAGTTTTACTCTCTAGAACATGTGAAGATCAATGGTTAACAAGCTGAAGTTCAGGGCAAGGATCTTGCAAATGTGCCAGAAAAAACCCCAAATGTCAGGGTCGGTGCTTTCATTGTATTGAATTATATGGTAAGTACAAATAGGGTTTTATGAAATCCCGAGCAAGGAACAATCTCTTTTATTTATTTTTTGGGATGAGTATGTGAGCGGTGTTCAAATTTTCTAAATCATAAAGAGGCAAAAATAAACCTATATGGAATGATGAAAATAATTATTAAACATGATCTGTTTATGAAGAAGCCTTATCATGCACCCCCAAGAGTTAAATTGCAAACTAAAAATATTAGAGCACAATTTTGGGCTTTTGTGGATGAACTCTTAGGATCCAAAAACTTGTTCTACTTACACTTCGTGGAAACAAAAGTTCATGGTATTGTTGTGTCGTGGAGGTCTGAGACATTGTAGTTATATTGAAATACTACCGTTATTCTTTGATTTAGAGCACAATTTTTGTCAATAATTTAGGCTTGGTTGACAAACTTTTAGTTGGGTGTTTTGCATTTTACAACTCTTTGGATCTGGCTACTAATAATAAATTACTTCCACTAAAAATTGTGAATTCTTCTAAAGAGGGAAAAGAAATTCATGATATTGTTGTTGCTTACTTACTCGCAAAAATGCATGTATGTGTTTGGTCTTTGGTACTTGTTGTTGCTTTGGTATTTGCAACCGTCTTAACTCTTTTAACTTCCAGGGGTTCTTCTGACCAAATTTTTTTATCACCATTACAGACCATCTTAACTCTTCTAACTTACATGGGTTTTTTTGACCAAATTTTTTTTATCACCGTTACAAACCATCTTAACTCTTCTAACTTACATGGGTTTTTTTGACCAAATTTTTTTATCACTGTTACAAACCATCTTAACTCTTCTAACTTACATGAGTTTTTTTGACCAAATTTTTTTATCACCATTACAAACCATCTTAACTCTTCTAACTTACCTGAATTTTTTTTACCAAAATTTTTATCACCCTTACAACCCGTGGAGGAAAATTTTTTTTGGGGTGTGAAGATTTTCCATGATTGTACTTTCGATTGAGGACAGCCTGGTGGGGCACTGGGTGGCCTCAGGAGGCAAAATGGGTCAGAGGGCCATGTATGGGCTGCAAGAGCTTTTGCAGCCACTTTTGTGGTACGATAGGGTTAAGCCGTCAGTTTTGCTGGTACTATAAAATCCTCACATTTCATTTAGATTTTGTAATCAGGTTTTAATTATATATACACATAGTTCACCGGTAATATTCTTCCTCTCTGGGCCAAAGAGGATTTGCATTCAAAAACCGTTATTAGGTTTTTGCAGCACTATCATAAACATAACCACTTAGATTAAAAGAACCTCTTCAACTATCGTCTATGTCAATAGTTGCAGAAACACCGAACGTGAGCCATGTACTATATTAACAATTGAAGAGATGTTAAAAAAATCACTAACCTATTATAGCACTCGTTCTCAAAATCGCTTATTAAAATAAATTTATGCATATGCTCATTGGTCAAAGCTTGCATTCTCATTGTAAAATTTATAACTAAAGATTTGGAACTGGTGGTGCTTCACCAAATTAGTGTTCTATTAATTTAAGAAGGAATTAAGGTGCCATCACATAATCAAACCGTAATAGCTAGCAAAGCAGACAAACTTTTTTGGCATTAGTAAATGAACGGCCCCTTAAGTGATGCACACCCTTGACAACCACAATAGATTTTCTCCATGACACAAGTCCTATGAAAATACATTTGAAGACACTCTCATGAACTGCAGTTGGAAGTTATATGTATATGAGCCGTAGGGAAACTCCACTCAACACACTCTTCTTGTTTCCTCCTTTTTTGAGAACATATAAGTAAGTGAGAAATTAGAGAGTCTTTTGTGGGTCCTTTCCTCCCTTTAGAAACAAATGTTTCATACAAATTATTTCAACTTTTAACTTTTAAATTACAATATTTGTCTACAGGAAAGTGGCTCAGGTCTAAACTTCAAACATTCAATTTCCCCCTCCTCTAGTGCTGACACACTTCCTCGCCTCCAAGCACCCCCTGCCGCCCGTCCCCCGCCCCAAAACCCCAAAATCGGACAAAATTTGAGGCGCTTTAAAGACAAGTTTTTTCACCGGTGCCAATTGTGGGGATTTGGAGCCCGACAACAAGACTACTAGTCGGATTTGTTAGTGGTGGAAACAATGATGTCGGTGGAAAGAGTTTGAGTTTTGAGGTGGTATGGGCAAGCGGATCTCAAAACTCGTACACCCAAGATTTGTCACTTTTATAAATAAAAAAGGAAAGCTGCTTTGCTCCTTGAATGCAACACTGGATTGCAGAGCTTTCCTTCCTTCCTTTCTTCCTTCCCACCCAGACCATGCTGCAGGGTGCGTATGTGTGAGGCATGTATGCAGACCATGCTGCAAGGTGCGTATGTGTGAGGCATGTATGCAGTGTGGGCAAGAGTGAAGAAGACAAAACTTCATCCTTTGAATGAAAAAAAGTATTGTCTCTATCCTCATTTCTGTAGTCAATACTATTTCAATATGGTGGGAACCATTATGTAGTATGGTAGGACCCCATCCACCTGGGAACACATGAACCACATTGGCCGAAACATCATTCCATGAGATCCAAAGGTAAGGGGGTTCTACAAGATTCAGTTCCACAATGATCTCCCTGGACCCTATCGAACCAGCACCCACCAGCACACCATCCAGTGGATGTCCATTGTTACTCAGTTGTGGATGAACCTCAACTGTGTTAATACTTGGTTTCATCTTGGTAAGTACTTCTGTAGGAAACAAGTCTCATACATAGGCATATAAGTCAGAAAATAGGTAACTTCCAGGTAAGGAAATGGATTATACATAGCTACGGGCTGTTTTTACTACCTACTTACTAACAACGTGCTTGTGGGTTGTTAGTAGGTAGGTTTTTTTTTTTAAATGTAACCCACCATGGTTAGCTAGGGAACTGAAACCCAACAGAAAACTGTTTCCTGACCACTTACCATTCATCCTTCACGGTGCGCTGGTAGGTGCTGGGTTCAATGTGGCCACGCCCTGTCTCACCCTTGTTTCATTTCACTATATTACTCCCCATTGTTGATTTGGATCACACAGGTGGAACCAGCAGAGGGATGGCCACCTGTTCCCCAGTTAGGAAATATAGCCTACAAAAGGTAGTTAGAAAATAAAAAAGGCACCAAAACCAGTTACACTATTAAAATAGATCACATATAATAATTTTTTTGCCAAAAATAGGGTCAAGCCATGATCTTATTCCTTGTGTTTTCTCACTTTTAATTTATTTTAGTTGAGTAAGCAAGATGGCAAAAAAAATGGGGTCAACAGGCAGTTTGACTTTGCTCAAACAAAGGGGATGGAAAATCGACTAAATTGTTAGGATGAAAAGAAGCCAAATGGTGGCATGTGTTTATGTAGATTGGTTGGTTTGTTTGCTTTTGTTTTTTCTCTGATTCAAGCATATGAGGAGTATGAGACTCAACCAAGCTTATAAGGGTTAAACAAGTCAGCCTCAATATTGTTATTACACGATTTTGTTGGCCATGGGATAAATGGGTTTTTGGTTCGTTCAAATCCATTGACTTTTTATAATGAGCACTTTCTTACAAACAACCCAAAAAAAACAAAGGAACATGACATCAGCTGTCAATTTCAGTTTGGGCATTGGACCCCAAAAAAATTATTCTGGGGAGAAAACTCATTAATTTTTTTGTTTTCACCCCTCAGGGTGAGAGACTAGGAACAACATGCATGCAAAGTTCATTTGATCTCACACTTTGAGAATTGTTCAGCAGGTGTTACTGTGAAATGTGAGTTCATTTTGTGGGAACTTCAAAGAGCATTCCCTATTTGAACTCTTGTTGGTGTGTTGTTGCCACAAGGGGTAGAGTCATTACAGGATGAGCTGCTTGTTAGAAGATGCCAACCCAAATCTTTCATGCATACCAGATAGATGCTACCCTACCTTTCCTTTCTGCCTAAATATTGTGCATCTGAAATATTTTTCATCTTGCACAAACATATATTATGAGGATTTTTGAAAGATGAAATTTTAGCTTGTGTTGAAACTTCAGATTAGTTATAGAGTTATAATATTTTGAAGGATTTTGGTTTCTTTTAGAGGATTTTTTGAAGATTGTATTTTTGCATAGTGAAATATTTGAGTTTCAATAATTCTTCTTTTGCCTTAAAAATACTTTTAAATGTAAATGGCAAGGCCACAGTGTTACACAACCCTTGTTGATAAAGGGCAGGTATGTAAGAAAAAAGAACCACCAGATATAAACTGATTAGACTGGTTATGAGGGTTCCAGAGAGGTCAAAGAGAAACAGCACTAGTTCCATTTGGGCAGATTGAAAATAAAATAAAATTTAACCTTTGATATAAGTTCATGATCAGCTGTCATTAGCAATTCTGAAGTTTTCTCAGCTTTCTGTCTCTAGGACATTCTGTAACATATGAAATAATTGGTGCAAAAATGCACTCATCCTTTTTCATGCTTTTTAGTTTTTCCCCCTTCTTCTACCTTCTGAATCAGCTGTTGAAATGCTTGCTACAATCTGGTATTAAAGCCTTTTGTGCACATTTGTGACACATTATTTCTTGAATCTGTGTGTTAAGTTGCATAGGACTGAAAGCATGTGAAAAAGTAGCCTGATTATATCAACCAAACTACCTTGCACTATATTCCAATAAGAGGTCACACTTTTTCCATGGCAAAACATATTTGAAGTTGGGCCTCACCCAATGGTCATTGAGTCACAAATACCTTGCACTATATTCCCATACAGGGACTAAGCTTTTTCCAATTGAAAAACTCACTTAAAGTTGGGGCTCACCCAACAAGTATTCTTGTACTATATTCCCATATGGAAACTAAGCTTTTCCAGTTGAAAAACACATTTAAAGTCAGGCCTTAACTCAACAATTATTACATCACAAATACTCAAGTGTGCACTATATGAGAGTCTTGCACAATATTCCCATATAGAGACTTTAAATTTTTTTCCATTGGCTAACACATTTTAAATTCTTGTGGTCTCTCCCAACAAATCATGATGTCACAACTACTTATTGCAACTTGATCATCATTGGGTCCACATAAAACCTGATGGCCAGAGACATCAGAAAATGCTCACAAAAATTGGAGACTACTCTGTCTTACTCTATCAGCTGGAGACAAAAATTTGCTCAATGTACATACCTACCATTGCCCAGCTTTCAAGTGTTCAAATTGCACATACCCACCATCCCCCAGTTTTCAAGAGTACAAATTGCAGAATATTAAAAGGAGTTGGTCAAGTTGGTGCACTTCAGCACTACAAAAACGCTTTACATGATGATGGCCTTGAAGACATGTAAAGTCTGGTGTCTGATCCTGCGCTGTATGATTTTATCCAGGCACCTGACACCAAGTCAAAAGCTGAGAAGAAGATGAGGAAGCCATATGATTTTATCCAGGCACCGGACACCAAGTCAAAAGCTGAGAAGAAGAAGAGGAAGCCATGAAATGTGAAAGACAGAGGGAGAAGAGGTGTGAAGCAAAGAGAGGTCAAAGAGAAACAGCACTAGTAATGGCAACAGGATTCAGGAAAATTGAAGGACAGTGGGCCAACTCTAGCACCAAAATACAAGTTCCTCCTGTGCTCATGAGCAAAATAGGATTTCATCAAAAGCAGGAAAACAGCCATCATCTGTTCACATGCCACCTAACAAGTACATTCAATTCAAGTGTACAGAGAAGATAATGAATAAAAATCACCAACAAAGGTTAGTATCAATAATAATTCATTTCTTCCCACTTGAGTCCATCCATGTTTTGTATAAACTACAACTTTCCCTTTAGTCTGGAAAAAGGGAGGGATATGTACTCCAATCTCATCCTCCCACACACCAACTTCTTTACTTCATCTGGCTGGTACTTCTATGGGGGAATCAGTACCAGCCACGTAGTCAGGAAAAGAACTTGCTCCCTATGACCTCATGGGCAACAGTACTACTTTGATGTACAGAAAGCCTTTTGGACCCAGCTCAAACTCCATCAACAAAGGCAGGAAAAGAACTTGATGACTATGGCTTGGTGGATAGATGGTAGTACTAGTCTGTTGTACAAAAAGACTTTAGAACCAATTCAACCTCAAAACTAGAATCCGTACTAACTGATTCCTTTTCTCTTCACCATTTCTACTCTCCAACAATGAGAACACATATCAACTATTGCCAAGAGCTCCTGAGAAATGTATGCTTAATTGAACTAATATTCTGTCTCCAGGAAACTACCTTTTTGGTGGAGGGAGGGGCAATAAGTCACTGCACCTAGATTAACCAAATCCTGACATGCAACTGGAAATCAGAAATACCTACAGGGTGCACTATCAACTAATTCAGAAGACTATCCAACAGTTGCTATTGTTGTGAAGACAATATTTAAATATTCTTCTTTCAGCCAACCACTTGCTTATTAGGCTTGTGAAGCTTTTTGCCTTTTGAACCTTTCTCTTGCACCAACCACTTCATCACCCTCTCGCTCTCGCTGCACTCCTCTCTCAGCTTTCTCCTCTTCAGCCAATTCCCTAGCCTTTCCAGCTAGTTCTCCATACACTGCATCAGGAATTGTTTTTTGTGCCACATCTACCCCTGCTCCTGCTTCTTCTTCCTCTTCCTCTTCACTCTCTGCCCCAATTTCAATCTCTTCAGGATTCACAACTGCTCTCCTTGTTGGGCTCCCAAGCACTTGTCCAGCCTCTCTCTGTGCTTGAACCCCCCCACTTACAAAGCCCAGTGATCTCATACCATCTTGCAAAGGAGCTGGAGCAATTTGTCTTTCAAGAGCTGCCATATCATCTTCTGGTACACCTGCACGCTTCAGAGTATCTACTGCTTCTTCCAAAGAAACCTTTGTTGCCTCTTGTTGCATGAGATACTCGGGAAGTATAAAATGCATCTGCTCACAATGACATTCACATCATCATTTACAGTTAGTGTCTCTCATAAATAAGGATAAGTGTCTCAGATTTAAGTGTCACTGCACGAGATTGAGAGAATGCCCACTAATAAGACTAGGCGTATTTCAGATCTGACAACATGATAGCAACCAATTATGAAAGGAACTCAAGTTCTTCTCTGCAGTGCACAAGGGTATGAGACAGAAAGGAAAATGCCATTGCACAAAATCTCTGAGCTACTCATCATTCAGTCCAAACCCATCTAGATGACTGAGACCAGGGAACATTTCCCTGAGGACAAATGAGACCCTGAATCCATCAGAAAGAAAGCTATGCAAGCTTGACCTCTGCAAATATACTGGGAAAGAAAGCAGCACACCACTTGAGAAATATTGCTCGTTTTCAGATAATGATATACCTGGCTATAGCTTGCAGATACACTACGCTTGATACGAAGCATCTCACGAAATGTGTCTTCATTACCATGCTGCACTTCAAAATCATTCCACTTGACCCAAAACTCAGCATCTGAGCGCGGATCTGCCATTTGTGATGCATGTATATATATGGCTCGTGCCCGATCAATTTCTCCCAGATTACGCTCAAGCTCAGCATACTTGATGCACATTGTTTTAACATCCTTGTCTGGTAGCCCAGACTCAATTGCATGCTGCTCACACCACATTGTATTCAATGAGTAAATATAATGTCAAAGCAAAATAGAGGGAGGAGAACACAAGTGGCACCAGTATTAGAGGATATGTGCAAAAAGAGGAACACACAGTTTGGTTAGGAACCTACAAACCTCATATATAGCACGAGTTTTTGGAACTCCCAGAAACTCTGCAGCACGTGCAATGTAGATCTCATAGATGCTCAGTTTCTCCTGATCTGTCACAGCCTTGGTGGCACGGTCATAGATAGCCATGGCATGACGATCCAGGCCATGCTCCTCCTCCAACTTTGCATATTGCAAGTATAGAGGTTTTGCATCCTCTGCAGGTACCTGCAACAGGGGCAAGGCCAAAGCACTCAGGCAAATGTATCTAGAACAAAGACCTTGTAAATATAAATCTGAAACTACCCAAAAGAATTCTATTAGAGAAACCATTGAAAACAAGGGTTCCACAAACCTTCTCAACAGCTTGCTCAAACAAATCCCGTGCCCGTTCCAGCTTCTTCCCTCCATATCGACTCACAAACTTTGACAAATATGTGGTCCAGATTTCCCGAACATGAGGATACTTGAAAATTTGAACCCCTCTCTCGTACACTTTGAAAGCATCCTCAAAGTATTTGTGCTCCTACAATCCAAACCGGCAAAATAAGTTCTCCAGTTCTGTCAACCACTATGCTGGTAAAAATCAACAATGTACTGGTCACCTGATTGCTCAAACCTAATAGAACATAGAGCAAGTAAAAAAAGATAGGTACCTGGAGGGACACTGAAAAGTTCAGAATGAACTAATGTTATTGACAACATTGGCAAGGGAGGGAAGAGGTACCTCAAGCAGGGCTGTGTAGTTCAAAATAATCTGGGGGGTGGCTATTTTGAGGTCAAGAATCCGCTCGTAGACCTTTCGAGTGTCATCCAAAGTACCCAAGCTCTCTTCCAAATCAACATAAAATGACCAAAGCTTCAAGGACTTATGTACCCTCATTTGAACAGGTGCATCGCCTTCTGCTGCCACTGCATGGACAAATGTAGTTGGAAAAATCAGTCAATCTCTTCTTGCAAGGCCATAAACCTGAATCATCTTTTTCACCACACAACAATCCTGCAGTGAAGATCTTGAAATCACATATTTTTCTCAGCAATGAAAATCAGCAATCCTCCACTCCATGGTACATACCCATTGTGGCCAGGAAAACACTAACCTATCCGCTTGACAGCTGCTGAAGGCTCAGCTGTGGCACGGGCCATGAGCTTCAATGCACCTTTGAAATTCTTGTGGCGAAGCTCCATCTCCGCCCACTCACACCATACACTTGCCAAGTCATCCACTGCCTTGTAACCTACCTGCACTGCCTTATCAAAGATAACTCTGGCATTCACAAGGTCATCATGAGCTTCATAGAGTCGTGCAAATGAGACCCATAACGTATGTGGCTTGCCCACAGCTTTAAATGGGTCTACAGTCCTAACAGCCTCAGTGAATGTGAGTATTTGTCGTGCAGGATTATCAACAAAAAGCTTCACACGCTTGTGCCATTCATGCACATTGTGAGGATTTTGTCTCAAAAGAACGCTGCTCACAAGCTCTGGTCTTCGGTTCATCAAATCTTCCAGTCGTGCAAGGCGCAAGTCAATATCATTCTCATCATTCAGCCAAAAGCCAGACAAAATTTCCCTCTCCCATTTCTCCAGAGCAGTCTTCTGATCAACTTTCTGCGTCTTTCTTTTAGGATCCTCTGCAGCCAGCACTCCATCCGTAACCTCAATTTCTGTTCTCCCATTGTCCAGAGCTTCTTGCTCCTTCTCCTCTTCTCTCTCATCATCACTGACTTCTAGGATTTCCATCTTAGCAGCCAACATGCTCTCCTCAAATTGAGTATAGGCATCAAATACCATACTGAAATCCCTAACAGTCATCACACTCATCATGCCCTCTTCATACACATCCCTGGCTTTCTCGAACAGTCCTCGCCTGATGTAATAATCTGCCAGCGATGTCCACAAGCGGCCTACCTCATCAGTGAACCTTCGAATGCCGCCCCGGATAATGGCATCAACTTGCAACCCTGAAACCTCGTTTGCATGCTTCGTGAGCAAGTTGCAAAGCTCCAGCCATAGCTGATGCCGTGGCCTCCCCTTGCTGGAGTGAAAGGTATCATCGTTCAGCACCTGAGCAAGTCGCTCTGCAGCCTCTTGCCAGAGCTCGGACGATTGCAAAAACTCGATGAAATCCTCGATGTGTGTGGGATCGAACTTCAAAAACCGTCTGTAAACCCTAAGAGAAGTCTCAGTTGGAACTCCTTGCTGTGAAACAAACTTCAAGTAATCTTCCCAGATACGATCGTGCTGCGTAACAGGTAGTGAACAAAGAGCTCTATCAAACGTCCTCCGAGTCCGTGTGAGTAGCTTTTGCTCCGTCAGAGTTTTAAGATACATGATCCAAATCCTGGGCATCTTGTGCATTGTCACAAGAGCACGTTCAAAAGTGTTGTTCAGAGACTCATGCTGCGTATTTGCAAGCGAAAGTCCTCGCACTCCTTCCATCCTCTGCTTTAGGTAAGCATACCATAGCTTGTAACTTCCTGGCAAAGCTTTCAAGGACCTTTCGAAGAGAACCACCCGCTTCTTCACCGGTGCATCCCTGCGAGCTTGAATGTAGCGCCACCATAGCTTCAAACTATACGGGTTTCGCAGAATCTCTTCCTCGTAGAGCAGATCCTCCTCAGACGGGTAAAGGTCCTGAGATATGGATGGCATGGCAACTAATCTCTCTTGATGCTGCTGCAAAACAGAAATTCCTTACAGCAAGCAAGCTGCACACAATCCTGATGTAGACAAGAAACACGCACCCCCCCCCCCCAAAAAAAAAACTGTCCAACACAAAGAAGTTTCAACTCTAATGCTCTTACGACGACAAAATCCCACCAAAAACAGCGTCACAAACAGCAACTACAAAATCCTAACACTGCAACATGCTGCATTGCACCAAGGACGAACCTCCCGAGTGTTGCAAATTGTGACGCAAACACCAAGCTGAACAAAACCCTAATTCATCAAGCTAAACTCTTGAGAAAACGATGCAGGAAAACCCTAATTTCAATTTTTATCTGATGTCTCGGAAGAGACAGTAAAACCCTAATCTCAAAAGAACCAGAAGTAGCATCCAATGCAGGATGGATGGATGGATGGATGGATGGAATGTGGAGAGGGAACACTTTTTGGAAGTATTCCTGTTCCAGGACTACCCACAGTGATTAGCTATATATTAACCTACTAGGTAACCATCCCCAGCACCTAACTGTGGTGGTTACCTCAGTACTAACCAGTGTTGGCTGGTTACCCGGTTTGGCAGGTTACAATCGTCGGTTTGGGTTAGTAAAAACCCGATCAGAAGTGGGTCTGGATTTTGGAATCAATTCCGGAATCTGAACTGGGGGCCTGGTTCCATTTACGTGTGGAACCTGAACCCAAACCAGAAGGGTAAACAGAGGATAACTGGTAATGAACCATCGATTCTAGTCTGGGTTACCTGGAATCAGACTGGAACCGGGTCTGATCTTTAGAACCAGAATTGGAATTTGTTGGGTCCTGCCCCCACAGGGACAGGGAATATCGCGTTGGATCCAACTTTTGGAAGTTTTACCTTATTAAAATCGGTTTTACATTAGGTGAACTGGTTTCTTTGATGAAAGTTTTTAGACTGTTTAGATTGGAACGGATTTTTTGGTGTTCAGAGTGTGAACACAGTAGGTAGATGTACAACATCTTTATTATTGGCAGGGCCAGCGCGTTTGTGATGCCTTGTTTTTTTTTTAAGAACCAGATGTAGTACTGGATTCCATCATCTTCTATTTTTGTGTGTAGCCCAACCAGGCCCAAAACCATTTTCATACATTTTTTAAAACCCTAACCCAAGGTTCTTCATAAAAGTCAAGAACCACCCAAGTATCTGTGGACTTCCAAGTAGGAAGAGTGGTAACTTGGTTGTGTTGTAAGTCATAACAAATTTTCACTTGATGTTGCACTGGTCAATTGTGGGCACTCTATCACAATAAATCCAAATCTGAAAATGGCAACATTTTGCACTATAAAATTTGCACATTATTGCCTACTATGGTCAGGTTTTTTCTTCAACCTCAAGTAGGTCCACTAGCAACATTAATTAGCATTAAATGGCAACTGTCCTAAGTGGGCTGTAACATTTTTACAAGTCCT
>Ga0209208_10000800_pt1 | contig 42656 bp, 41 predicted proteins | sample S1TSphfallax_3_FD_187694 | JGI IMG/M metagenome (GOLD analysis project Ga0209208, IMG submission 187694) | Host-associated microbial communities from peat moss isolated from Minnesota, USA - S1T2_Fd - Sphagnum fallax MG (SPAdes) (version 2) | ecosystem: Host-associated > Plants > Peat moss >...
GCGCGCGATCCACAGCCCGGCGAGCATCGCAGTGAGCGCCTTGATCCACCACGACTCGACGATCAACAGGCTTGCGATCGCGACGCCGAGCACGAGCCAGTCCAATAAGAACCAGATCACGGGCGTTACGAGGCCGCGCTCGACGGTGAACGGTTGCAGCAGTTTCGTGAACTTGCGGCGCACGCTCATCGTTGCGGCAGCGATCGGAGCTACTTCTGCCGCTGCAACCGGTTCGTCTTTCTCGGGTGAACTCATGGCAACTCCCAAACAGCACTTCGTTCGAGGAAACCCAGCATTATACGCTCAAGGTTTTTGCATGGTGATCCACGATTAGCGGCCGCTGGCAATTATCCTGAAATCCGGTTTGCCGGAACATCAAGTTCGCCGTCCGGCGTCGCGCCTTAGTGCGGCGCGTCCGCGCTCAGCGGTTCAGGCGGTCTCCGCATCGGGCCACAGCAAAACCCCTAAATGCTCGCACGCCTCGATCAGCGCGGCGGCGGCTTCGCGCGTGCTCGCATCGAGCCTGCGGTCATGGGTCAGCAGCCAGGTCAGGCGCGCCCGGCGCGAACGCGCCGAGGGCTCACTGTCGAACAAGGCCGGGAACAGTCCCAGCGCATCGACGAATTCACGCAACGCCGCACTCGAGGCCGTGTTCGGCGGAGCGCTCAGCAATAATTTGAGCCAGGTCACACAGCGCTTCGCGAGCCCGGCACGGGTGATGCCGATGCTCGTCCGCCGGCCGGGTTCGCCTTCGGCCAGGGAGTCGGTCAAATGTCGGTATCGCTCGATGGCCGCTTCGTCCGCGGGCAGCGCGGGACTCGCATCGGACAGCACCGATCGCAGCAGATCCGCCAGCAAGAGCGACAGCGATTCTGCCAGAAAGCGTTGACACTGTTCCGTGTCAGGTCGAGCCAATTGTTCCCACGAGTGCGGGTCCCCGAATCGTCGCGCTGGCTGCTTTGACATGTTGCCAGTGTAGCGGCTCCATTGCCGACCGCAACCGGCACGCGTCACGCATCCGCAAGGCAGCTACATCGGCTAGAGTGTCGGGCCGTGGAAGCGCGATCGCAATTACAACCTGGAATCCCCGTCAGCGTCGCCCCCGGCGTGCGCCGACTCGTCGCCGCCAATGCAGGCCTGATGACGGGCCCCGGGACGAATACCTATCTGTTCGGCAAGACCGCGCTCGCGGTCGTCGATCCGGGGCCCGATGACGCGGCGCACCTCGCCGCGATCCTCGCCGCCGCCGGCGCCCAGCCCATCGCCTGGGTGCTCGTGACCCATACCCACCGCGACCATTCGCCGCTGGCGGCGCGGCTCGCTGCGGTCACCGGTGCGCGCTCGATCGGCCTGCCGCCGCCGGCGGACGGCCGCCAGGACACGAGTTTTCGCGCCGACCGGCTGCCCGGCGACGGCGAACGCTTGAGGTTGGGCGATACCCCCTGCACGGCGATCCATACGCCCGGCCACGCCTCGAATTGCGTTTGTTACTGCCTCGAGGAGCAGCGCTTACTGCTGACCGGCGATCACGTTCTCGAGGGCGTCTCGCCGGTGATCCTGGCGCCGGACGGGGACATGCGGGCATACCTCGATTCGCTCAGCAAGCTCGAGTCGCAGCCGTTCGAGCGCATCGGCCCGGGACACGGCGGCATCCTGGAGGACGGCAAGCGCGTGCTCGGCCGCTTGCGGGCGCACCGGCTCGCGCGTGAAGCCAGCGTGCTCGCCTGCCTTTCGCCGGTGCAGGGCGCGAATCTCGCTGACCTGACGGCGCGTGTCTACCGCGATGTTCCGGTCGAACGGCATCCCTGGGCCGAACTCACCCTCGAGGCGCATTTGCGCAAACTGGCGGCCGAGGGCCGCGTGTCCCTGCACGACGGACTCTGGCGGCTGGTATCGCCATAGCTACGCGGCTGGCCATCGAGCTGCACGGGGTGTCCGTGCGGCGCGGACCGCAGTGGGCGCTCGCGAATATTTCGCTCAAGCTCGCGCCCGGCGAACGCTGGGCGCTGATCGGCGGCAATGGCGCCGGCAAGACGCAGCTGCTCAAATTGCTGGCCACCGATGTCTGGGCGACCCCGGCCAGCCGCGACGGCCTCATCTACCGCCGCGGCGGCAGCCGGCTCGATCGCCGCGAGGCCAAGGCCTGCATCGCCTATCTCGGCGCCGAACGCCAGGACAAGTACGCGCGTTACGGCTGGAACCTGCCGGTGCGCGATGTCGTCGCGACGGGCATCCACGGCACCGACCTGCTGCTCGCGCCGCTCGCGCCGGCCGACGCGCGGCGGGTCGATGCCATGCTCAGGGCTTGCGGCATCGGGGCGCTCGCGACGCGCCGCTTCGCCGGTCTTTCCTATGGCCAAAAACGCCTGACCTTGCTGGCGCGGGCGCTCGTGGGGCGACCGCACTGGCTCTTGCTCGACGAATTCTATAACGGCTTGGACGAACGCTACCGGGCCCGGATCGACGCGATCCTGGATCGGGCGCGCCGACGTGGCCAGTCGTGGATCGCCGCCGCGCATCGCGCGGTCGACATCCCGCGCGGCACGACGCGTCTCATGGAACTCGCGGCCGGTCGCTTGGGCAAAGTCGGGCCGTTCCGACGCGCGGATGCCTTGCGGCTCGCGCGGCGCGCGCGCGAGCCGTCGCGCCTTGCGTTCCAGACCGCGCCGCGCACGGGCCGCACGCTGTTACGACTGCGCGGCGTCGACCTGTATGTCGACTATCGCTGCGTGCTGCGGCAGGTCGACTGGCAATTACGGCGCGGCGAGCACTGGGCCGTGTTCGGCGCCAACGGCGCCGGCAAGTCGAGCTTCCTGCGTCTGCTCTATGGCGACTTGTCGCCCGCGCTCGGTGGTGCGATCGAGCGCGCGGGCTTTCCCCGCGGCACGCCGATCGGCGCGTGGAAACGACGCGTGGGGTTCGTTTCACCCGAGCTACAGACCGACTACGCGATCGACGTGACGGTGTTCGACCTCATTGTGAGCGGCCGGCACGCCAGCATCGGCCTCGACGCGGCCGCGGATGCCGCGGACCGGCGTGCGGCCGCGCACTGGCTCGAGTTCTTCGGCTTGAGCTCCTGCGCGCTGCGGCGGCCGCGCGAATTGTCCTATGGCCAGCTGCGCCGCGCGCTCATCGCCCGTGCGCTCGCCGCCGATCCGCGCCTGTTGCTCCTCGACGAACCTTTGACGGGGCTCGATCCGGAGCAGCGGGCCCTGATCAAGGGCTTGCTCAGTCGCTTGATGGCGCGAGACATCACGCTCGTCATGGCCGTGCATCATGCCGAGGACTTGCCGCGCGGCATGACCCATGCGCTGCGTTTACATAAGCGGCGTGCGCTGCGCATCGATTCCCAATCTGCGAACTGAGTCGGCGGAATTCGCCGCGAACGGCGGTTTAATCCGCAGTATGAGAATCGCCCCGAAGGCAGTGGCCGTCCCGACCGCATTGGCCGCCATGATCGCAGCGGCCGGGCTGCTCGCCGCCTGCAGTGGTTCCGGTTACGCCGTGCGGCCCGTGCCGCGAATCGCGGCGGACAACGTCGGTAAGCCGGTGGCGCTGTTGCAGGAGGCGTTCGGCGAGCCGCGCAAGGTCGACACGACGCCGACCAAGCTGGTTTACGTCTGGTTCCTGGCGCAGAAGCCTGACGGCGCGCCGGTCGGCTTCCACGGCTGCGAACTCGAAGTCACGGTCGAACCTCGGTCACAGCAGGTTCTGGGCTACTCGCTCGAGAACATCGGCTGGGCCAAGTGCGCCGAGATCCGACGGCGCATCCGCCTCATCGCGGGCTAGAATAGGCGGCGCTGAGCCCACCGTCCGCGGCTCGCGGAGTTCCCGTGCATATCAATGCCTTGTGGTTGTTGTCCCTGCTGATCCAGGTTGGTTTGATCGTGCATGCCGTCAAGACCGGCCGCAATTACCTGTGGATTGCCGCGATCGGATTCATTCCCGTCGCGGGTCCGGTTGCCTACATCGTCGTGGAACTCTTGCCGGACCTGTTCGGCCACCCGAGCGCGCGCCGCGCGCGATCCGGCATGCAGCGCATGATCGACCCGAACCGCGACCTGCGCCGCGCGAGCGCCGAGGTCGAGATCTCGGGTAACGTCGATGCGCGGCGGCGGCTCGGCGACGAGCTGTCCGAGCGCGGCCAGTTTGCGCGCGCGATCGAGGTCTATCAGGGCGGCCTGTCGGGCGTGTTCGAACATGATCCGACATTACTGCAGGGTCTCGCCCGCGCGCAGTTCGCACAAGATGATTTCGCCGCCGCCCGCGCGACGCTGCAGCGTCTCGCGCAGAACAACCCCGAATTCAAGTCGCCGGACACGCAACTCCTCTATGCACGCACGTTGGAGGCCGAGAACGCCATGGAAGAGGCTGAGCGCGCATACGCCGCGGTTGCCCCCGGTTTTCCGGGCGCGGAGGCGCGTCTACGCTACGGGCTGCTGCTGAATCGTCTCGGCAAGACCGAAGAGGGTCGGCGCGTACTGCAGGATTTGTTGGACGGCGCCCGCCTCGGGCCGGGACATTTCCGCCGCAGCCAAGCGGAATGGCTGGACCGGGCGCGCCGCGAACTGGGCTCTCGTTCGTGAAACCGCGGAGGCGCCGCGGCGCCGCGCTGCTGCTCGCACTCGGTGTCGCCGCATGTGCCGGCAAGCAGCAACCGGCCGCGGACCTGCTCGGCCGGGTGCAGGTTGCCGTGCTCGCAAGTGCCGAAGACGAGGCGCATTACGCACCCGACGAGTTCCGCGGCATGCAAACGCGACTCGCAGCTTTGCAAGCCGCGTTCGACGCGAAACACTACGACGTCGTGCTCAGCGACGGCCCCGTGCTGCTCGCCGCGGCGCGGACTCTCGGCGCCGAGGCGGCTGCGCGCAAGGCGGCGGCCACGCAGGTCTTGTCCGCGAGCTGGGCGCAGCTCGCCGCGACGCTGCCCGACCGTCTCATGGGCTTGAGCGTGCGCCTCGATACGCTGTCCCGTAGCTCGGTCAAGAAAATCTCCGCGGTCGATGTCGCGGCGGCGCGGCGCGCCCTGCGCGACGCGAATTCGCTCTGGTCGAAAGCCCGTTCGGCATTCGCCAGCGGCACGCTGACCGAGGCCGTGCGCGCGGGCCAGGATGTCGCCACCCAAGTCGATGCCTTGAGCGGCCAAGTCGACGCCTTGACCCCCAAGTCGATGCTATGACCGCCGAGGTCGATCCCGCGAGACGTCGCGGCTAGCCGAGAAGTTCGCCGCTACTGATCAGCACCGCGCGGCCGCCGATGCGTACCGACGCAAGCGCCGCAGCCTCGTAATCGAGACCCACCTCGACCTTGCCAGGGCGTCCCATCTGCCGTCCCTGACGGCCGAGGAATTCGCCGCTGCGCGCATCGATCCGGCCCGCTGCGAACAAATAGGCGGCGAGCATCGCATGCGCATTGCCGCTGACCGGATCCTCCGGGATGCCGAGTGCCGGACAAAACATGCGCGCATCCGTGCTCAGCGCCGTGCCCTCCTGGCGGACGGCAAAAGCAAAAAATCCTTCGGCGCCGAGCTCGCGACCGAGATCGAGCAAGGCCTCGGTGTTCGGTCTGAGCGCGTCCAAGTCGGCCGCGTCCGCGAGCGGCAGTAGTAATCGTGTGCTGCCCTTGCGCGCGATCACCGGCTGCAAGTCGCTGCCTAAACGGGCCGCCGGCAAGGCCAATGCCGCCGCGACGCGGGCTGCGACCGCGGCGTTCAGCGGCGCGCCGAAATCCGGCAGCGTTTGCCGAAACTCGAGCGTCGCGCCGCGTTCGCCGACCTCGATCACGCCCGTGCCGGAGAGCTGGCGGACGATGCCGGACGGACGCAGGTCGAGGCTGCGCAGAACCGCATGCGCGGCGATCGTCGCGTGTCCGACGAAAGCCGCTTCCTTGCGTGCATTGAAAAAGCGCACAGCGACATCGTGATCGGCGCCGAGGGGCGCGAACACGAAGGCAGTCTCCGCATGCGGGAATTCGCGTGCGATCGCGCGCAGAGTGTCTTCCGGCGCGCCGTCGGCACCCAAGACGACGGTCGCCGGGTTGCCGGCGAAGGCGGTCTCGGTGAAAGCGTCGACCTGAAAAATACGCATTTTCTAAGTTTTGCACGCATTCTCCCATCCGGCTACACTCCGCCGGTTCAAAAAGCTCATCGGAGAATTCAATGGCGCGGATGACGGTAGTGGACCGTGATGGCAAGCCTCACGATATCGAGGCGAGACCGGGTCTGAAATTGATGGAGATCTTGCGCGAGCTCGATTATGGAGTGGCCGCCATCTGCGGCGGTCTGTGCTCCTGTGCGACCTGCCACGTGTACATCGACCCCGGCTGGGCCCTGCGCTTGCCGGCGAAACAGAGCGATGAACAGGAACTATTGACCGAGCTCTCCGACTATCAGCCCGCGACCTCGCGTCTGTCCTGTCAGGTCGATTTCACCGAAGCCCTCTCCGGACTCAAGGTCACGATCGCACCGGACTCGTAGCCGCCGTCCCTTGGCGGCGTACGGCCTCCTGGGCCGCGGCTACGGCGGCCGCATCGCCGAGGAAGCGCCGGCCCTTGGGGCGCAGCGTTGCATCACCTGCCGTCGAGTCGCGTGGGGTCGACTCGACCAGCGTTGCGTGAAATTCATAGACGATCGGCACGCCGGTGGGGATGTTGAATTCGACGATCTCTTGCTCCGGCATCTCGTCCAGCATTTTCACGAGCGCACGCAGCGAGTTGCCGTGTGCGACCACGAGCACGTTCTTGCCTGCCCGCAATTCGGGCGCGATCCGCGCCTCCCAAAACGGCAGCACCCGGTTCAAGGTGTCCTTGAGAGACTCGGCCGACGGTAATAATGCGGGCTCGACCCCGGCATAGCGCGGGTCGAAGCGCGGATGGCGCGGATCGTCGCCCGCGAGCGGCGGCGGCGGAATGTCATAACTGCGTCGCCAGATTTTGACCTGCGCTTCGCCGTGCTTGGCGACGGTCTGGGCCTTGTCGAGACCCTGCAAAGCACCGTAATGCCGTTCGTTGAGGCGCCAGGAACGTTCGACCGGAATCCACATGCGCTGCGTCGTATCGAGTATGGCCCAGAGCGTGCGAATCGCGCGTTTGAGCACCGAGGTGAACGCGATGTCGGCGTGCAGGCCCTCGGCCGCAATCAAGCGTCCCGCCTCGTCGGCCTCGCGGCAGCCGAGCTCGCTGAGCTCGACGTCCTCCCAACCCGTGAACAAATTCGCGACGTTCCAGGTGCTCTGTCCATGGCGGACCAAAACCAGTTTACCGGGCATGGGTGCCTCCTCCGTTCAAGCTTGCTCAGCAGGGTCCGGGGCCGTAGTTTAACTCAGCCCGGCCGCATTGCCGCAGCATAGAGTCCCTCGAATCGCGTCGCCACGCTGTCGCCGGCACGAATCTCGACGTGAACACCGAGACGTCCGCGCGCGGCGCGTCGCAACATGCGACGGAAATTAGCGACGTCCACGTCCGCGGGCAGGCACACGTGAGCGCGGAAGTCGGCGCAGACCGGTCGCAGGTACTGCATGCGGGATTCCTGGATCACGACATCCGCCTCGCAGGACTCGCGCGCGAGATAGCGCGTGAGCCAGGCCCAGCCGGCGAGCACCGACACGGAAAAAAGACTGCCGCCGAATGCCGTGCCCTTGTAGTTCGCGTTGGCCGCCAGCGGTGCGTGCAGCACGAGCCCCGTATCATCGGCCGTCTCGACGCGTACGCCGATGTGATCGGCGAGCGCGAATTCGCTCGAGAGTCGGCGCTGCAGGTAAATTGCTCCGAACGGGTCGGTCGACATCGAAGCCGCTCCCATCACTCGCCCGCCAATCGGCGCACCGATTGCAAGGCGACCGACAAGGTTGCGAAGTCCGGCGCCGAGCCGGTGCGCAAATCGAGCAGCAACGCGCGCAGATAGTCCACCTCGGCGCGATGCGCGAGCAACCAGGAATCGACCCGGGCCGCCGGTTCCTTGCCGGCACAGGCGAGGGCTGCGGCGGTCAGTTTACGCTGGAGCGCATACAAGTTGTCGAGCAGCGCACGGCGCGCGACCGCGTGCCAATGGCCCTCCGTGAGCAGCGATTCTATTTGCTGCCTGATCCAGGCGAGACCGATGCGCTGACCCAAATCGAAATAGACGCGGCCGGCGTAGCTGACGGCCACGCGCGTCGCCGCGGCGACCTCGACCAGGTCGAGCGCGCCATGCAGACCGTCGAGCGCGGCGATGCGAACCGCCAGGGCTTCGGGCACGCGCTCAGCGAGGAGTCGCGTGCGGTGCTCGGTGAATAGCGCATGCTCATCCGCGCCGAGAATTGCCGCCATGTCGTGCAGCAGTTCCGTCGTGCCCGGCTGAAATCGCCGGACTGCGGGCTCGATGTCCAGGTTCTTGCGTTGATGGGTCAGCAGCCAGTAGCTCATGTGCCGCAGTATGCGCGTCGTCTGCTCGATCGCGGCGTACTGTGTGGCCGCGCTCACGCCATTGTCCAGCGCTTCGATCTGCGCCCAGGTGTCGCGCAGCCCCAGCACTTCCCGCGCGATCGTGTAGGCGCGCGCGATCGCCGCCGGGTCGGCGCCCGTGTCGCTTTGCGTGCGTACCGGAAAGACCGGACCCATGCGATTGATCAGACTGTTGGCGATCGCCGTGGCGATGATCTCGCGCCGCAGCGGGTGGGCGCTCACGCGGTCCATGAAGCGCCGCCGCACGGGCTCCGGAAAATAACGCGCAAGTTCCGCACCGAGATAAACGTCTTCGGGCACATTCGACTGAATCAAGGCCTTGTAGGCCCAGATCTTGCCGTAGCTCAGAACGATGGAGAGCTCCGGCCGGGTCAGTCCCACGCCCGCTTTGCGGCGCTCGGCGATCTCCTCCTCGCTCGGCAGAAACTCGAGCGCGCGGTTCAAGTCGCCCGAGCGCTCGAGGCTGCGGATCATGTCGGCGTCCTCGCCGAGTCGCTGCTTCGCATGATACTCGAGCGCGCTGATCGCTTGGCTTTGCAGTATGTTGTTGCGAAGCACCAGTTCGGCCACGGCGTCGGTCATGCTGACCAGCAGACGATCGCGGGCCTGGCGCGTGAGTTCGCCGGCCCGCATCGCTCCGTTCAGCAGAATCTTCAGGTTCACTTCGACGTCGGAGCAATTGACGCCGGCGGAGTTGTCGATGAAGTCCGTATTGAGCCGGCCACCGCGGCGCGCGTATTCGATGCGGCCGCGTTGCGAAAACCCGAGATTGCCGCCCTCGCCGACGACCTTGCACTGTAGCTCCGATGCATCGATGCGCACGGCATCGTTGCTGCGGTCGCCGACGTCGGCATGACTCTCGTCGCTCGACTTTACGTAGGTGCCGATGCCGCCGTTCCAGAGCAGATCGACCGGTGCGCGCAGGATGGCTTTGACCGCTTCGGTCGGTGTCGTCGTCGCCGGCAGACCGAGCAGCGCCTGGGCTTCGCGGGACAGCGTGAGGCTCTTCGCACCTCGCAGGTAGATCCCGCCACCCTTGGAGATCCCGCGGCGCGAATAATCCTCCCAACTGGAGCGCGGCAGATCGAACAGACGCTTGCGCTCCTGCCATGACAGCGCCGGATCCGGCGCCGGATCGATGAAGATATGTTGATGATTGAACGCGGCGAGCAAGCGGATCTGGCGCGATTGCAGCATGCCGTTGCCGAACACGTCGCCGGCCATGTCGCCGATCCCGGCGACTGTGCAGGCTTCGCTCTGGATGTCGACGCCGAGCTCGCGGAAATGTCGCTTGACGCATTCCCAGGCACCGCGCGCCGTGATCGCCATTTTCTTGTGGTCGTAGCCCGCGGAGCCGCCCGAGGCAAAGGCGTCGCCGAGCCAGAATCCATACTCGGCCGAGAGCGCGTTGGCGATGTCCGAGAAACTCGCCGTGCCTTTGTCGGCGGCGACGACCAGATACGGATCATCGCCGTCGTGACGCACGACGCGTTCCGGCGCCACCACCGTGTCGTCGACGATGTTGTCGGTGAGGTCGAGCATGCCGCGGATCAGCGTCCGGTAGCAGGCGACGACTTCGGCGGCCTGCGCCTCGCGATCCCCGACGATCGTGCGCTTGAGCACGAATCCGCCTTTGGCGCCGACCGGTACGATGACCGTGTTCTTGACGTTCTGGGCCTTCATCAAGCCCAGCACCTCGGTGCGAAAATCCTCACGCCGATCCGACCAGCGTATGCCGCCGCGCGCGACCCGGCCCATGCGCAGATGCACGCCTTCCATGCGCGGCGAGAACACGAAGATCTCGCACAGCGGCTTCGGCAGCGGCAGCTCCCGCAGCCGCTGGCTCTCGATCTTGAACGACAAGTATTCGTGGCTCCCGCCGCCCGCTCCGAGTTGGTAGGCGTTGGTGCGCACGGTCGCGGCGAGCGCGCTCCAGAAAGCCCGCAGGATGCGGTCTTCGTCGGAACCGTCGACTTTCTCGAGCGCGGTCCGCAAGCGTCCATCGAGGCGGCCTTGCAGCCGTTTGCGCGCCGCCGTCGCCGGCGCGGGGTCGAAGCGTGCCGCAAACAGATCGGCGAGCAGGCGCGCGATGTCGGCATGGCGCAAGAGAACTTCGGCGATGTAACCCTGGCTGAACGGCAGGCCGGTTTGCAACAGGTAGCGACAATAGGCACGCATCACGATGACGAGTTGCCAGGGGATGCCCGCGCTCAAGGTCAGTTGGTTCAGGCTGTCGCTGTCCATGCGCCCCGTCCACACGGCGGTGAACGCGCTCTTGATGTCGGCGGCCAGCTTCTCGAAGCCGGCCGCGCCGGCGCCGCGATACTCGAGCTCGAGGTCTTGGATCCAGCCGCCGCCGTCGGCGAACTCGAGCTGGTAGGGGCGCTCTGCGATCACACGCAAGCCCATGTGTTCGAGCATCGGCAGCACGTCCGAGATCGGAATGGCACTGCGGCGGCGAAAAATCTTGAGAAAGAACTGGTGGGGGAGGCGCGCGTCGCTGCGATAAATGTCCAGATGCAGCCGCGCCGGCTGCCCGTCGACCGCCTCGAGGAAGGACACGTCGTCGGCCGCGACCGCGGCGGGGAAATCCTCGGCGTAGGCGGCCGGAAACGCCGGACCGTATTTGTCGTACAACTGCAGCGCGTATGCCTCGTCGAAGCGAGCGAGCAAGGCCGCCCTGAGATCGTCGTTCCAGGAGCGCACGGCAGCCTCGATCTGCTTCTCGATCCGCCTCGGGTCCATCTCGGCGCGCTCGCCGTCCGGCTGCGTGCGCGCGACGATGTGCAGGCGGGCGAGGTTCGACTGCGCGATTTCGATCTGCGACTCCAGGCCGTGGGCCCCACAGGCGGCGCCGACGAGTTTCTCGATGCGCTCGCGCACCTGGGAGTTGTACTTCTCGCGCGGCACGTATACGAGGCATGAATAGAAGCGGCGGAACGGGTCGCGCCGCGCGAGAAAGCGCACGCGCGGGCGTTGCTGCAGGCCGAAGATGCCGGTGACGCTGCGGATCAATTCAGGAACGCTCGCCTGGAAGAGCTCGTCGCGTGGAAAAGTTTCGAGGATGTGCTGCAAGGTCTTGCCGTCGTGACTTTCGGGCGCAAACTCGAAGTGCTGCGCCACCTGCAGGACCTTGTGCCTCAGCAAGGGGATGTCGCGCGGCGTACTGTTGTAGGCGGCCGAGGTCCACAGGCCGAGGAAACGCCGTTCGCCGATCAGTCGGCCGTCGCGTGTGAATTGCTTGACGCCGACGTAGTCGAGGTAACCCGGCCGGTGCACGGTCGAGGCGATGTTCGCCTTGGTGACGAGCGCAAGATCGCGCGAGCGGCTCTGGCGGCGGATATCGCTCGCGAGGATGCGCCCCGTGCTGCCGAGCGCCCGGTGGCCGGCGCGCAGCAACCCCAAACCGCTCGCCTCGAGCGGCACGAGGGATTCGCGTCCCTTGCCGCCGCGCAGGCGATATTCCCGGTAGCCGAGAAACGTGAAGTGGCGGACCGCCATCCAGGCGAGCAGGGCGCGCGTTTCGCTGACATCGCGCGCGTCGAATTGTCGATGCTCATCGCTGAGCGCCGCCGCCGTGTCGCGCAGCACGGCCTGCATCTTCGGCCAATCCTCGCAGGCGACACGCACATCGTCGAGGTTGCGGGCGATCTCCGCGGCGAGATGCTGCAGCGCTTGGGCCCCGACGACGCGATCGATCTCGATGTGCTGCAGGGACTCGAGCCTCGGCTCGCCGTCGCCGGCGGACTCGCGGGACCGCAACTTGCGCAGCAGCCCGGAGGCATCGCGCGTGGCGCGGAGGATCGGATGCGCGAGGAAATGCAGCGCGAGTCCGCGCCGCGCCAGAGCGAGACCGATCGAATCGACCAGAAACGGCATGTCGTCGCCGACCATTTCGACGATCGTATGCGGCGAGGTATAGCCGTGTTCGTGCAGCGTCGCATTGAAGACGCGCACGAGCGTCTGCCGCGGCCGTCGGCGTCGGCCGAACGCGAGCAGCGACCACGCGATCGCCGCGAGCTTGTCGCCGTCGGCGGCCGCGAGGTCCTCGTGGTCGACGGTTGCGTAGAAGTTCCGCAGGAACCGCGATCGCTCGGTCGCCGGCAGCCATTTGGGCGGATCAAACGACATCACACTCTCCCCCTCGTAATCCCCCGGCGCGGGCTCTGACGGCCCTGTTCAGCCAATCCCTATTCGGCTAACTCCAAATCGGCGATCACCGCCGCCAAGAATCGACACGCTTCGCCGCCTGTGACGCAGCGATGATCGAAACTCAAGGACAACGGCATGCACAGATGCGCCGCGACGCGCTCGCCGACGACTACGGCCTCGCGGCGCACTTTGCCGGCGCCGAGGATGGCCACCGCCGGGGGCACGACCTGCGGGATGCCGTAGCGACCTGCGAGCGTGCCGAAATTCGACAGCATCAACGTGAAGTCGCGCAGGTCCTCGCCGGTCAGGGCACGCTCATGCGCGGCTGCTTTTTGTGCGACGAGTGCCGCGCGCAGCTCCTCCGGCGACTTGGCTTGGATGTTGCGCAGGACCGGCACGAGCAAACCGCCCGGCGTGTCGACTGCGACGCCCAGATCGACGTGTTCGAGCAGCAGGCGCGCATTCTCCTTGGCGTCGTACCACGCGTTCAGCGCCGGTTCGATCACACAAGCCCGGGCCATGGCGCGCATCAAGCGCAGCGTATAGCCGCCGCCCTGGCCGCCGCTCGTGCCCCAGACCTCGATGTCGGCGTCGTCGCAGACCGTGGAGAGTGCGATCTGATCGCGCGCGAGCGTCATCGTCTGGGCCATCGCGCGCCGCGCGCCGCGCAACGGTTGGGGCGCGATCTGCGCACGCGCCGCCATCTTTGCGATCGCGGGCGGCGTCGCGCCGACATTGGCGCGCGCGAGCACGTCGTCGAGCGTGATCAGGCCGCCCGGCCCGCTGCCATCGACGGCGCCCAGCTCGAGCCCAAGGCGCTTCGCAAGCGCCCGCGCCACGGGGACGGCGCGGCCCCGGGCCTGTGCGGCCGCTGCGGGCCGGGAGTAACTGAAGGTCTCGATCAATTCTTCCTCGCTGCTCGGCACTTTGCCGACAACCGTGCTTGCAGCGGTGCGCGCCGGCCCGCTGCTCTCGGCCATGACCGCTGCGACCTCGATCAGCGGCGCGCCGGTCGGCACGATATCGCCCGGTGCGGCGTGCAGGCGTTCGACCACGCCACTGAACGGCACCGGCAAGTCGACCACGGCCTTGGCCGTCTCGACCGAAACCATCGGTTGATCGACGCTGACCGTCTCGCCGACCGTGACGTGCCAGGCGATGATTTCCGCCTCGGCCAGTCCCTCGCCCAAATCCGGCAGTTTGAATGTCGTCATCTTGCGTGAGTTCTCTAGGCGGCGAGCGTCGCCTGGACCGCATCGACGATGCGCCGCACGCTCGGAATGTATTCCTGCTCGAGTTTGAATAACGGCATGATCGTGTCGTAGCCGGCGACCCGCTGGATCGGCGCCTGCAAGTCATAGAGGCCGTGTTCGGCGACGAGGGCGGCGATTTCCGCGCCCACACCGACGTTGCGTGCCGCTTCGTGCACGATCACGAGCCGTCCCGTCTTCGCGACCGAGGCGAGGATCGTGCCGCTGTCGATCGGACTCAAGGTCGCGAGATCGAGGACCTCGGCGCTGACTCCGTCCTTGTCCAGTTCCAGAACCGCGCGCAACACGTCCGCCGTCATCGCGCCCCAGGTGACGATCGTCACGTCGCCGCCTTCCCGCAGGGTGAAGCAGACGTCGAGCGGCAAGGCGCGGCCGTCGTCGGCGACCTCCTGGCGCACGGCGCGGTACAGACGCGCGGGCTCGAGAAACACGACCGGATCCGGATCACGGATCGCGGCGAGCAGCAGTCCGTAGGCGCGCGCCGGCGAGGAGGGACTCACGACGCGGATGCCCGGGATGTGGCACAGCAAGCTCTCCGTGCTCTCGGAATGATGTTCGGGCGCATGGATCCCGCCACCGTGCGGCGTTCGGATCACGACCGGGCAACTCAGTCGTCCGCGCGTGCGATAGCGCATCCGCGACATGTGATTGATGATCTGGTCGAGCGCGGGATAGATGAAACCCATGAATTGGATTTCTGCGACGGGCCTGAGGCCCTGCGCGGCCATGCCGACCGACATGCCCGCGATCATCGCCTCGGCGAGCGGCGTGTCCTGGACGCGGTCGCTGCCGAAACGCTGCTGCAGGCCCGCGGTCGCGCGGAACACGCCGCCGTTCGCGCCGACGTCCTGACCGATCACGACGACACAGGGGTCGGCTTGCATTTCCCAGGCGTGCGCCATCGCGATCGCCTCGACCATCGTGACCTTCGGCATCTTCAGTGGCCGCCGGACTTGGCGGCATAGCGACGCGCGGTCTCGCGTTGTTCCAGCAGCTGCGCGGTAGGCTCGGCAAACAGGTGCTCGAACATCGCGTCGGTCGACTGTGGCGGCGTGCCCAGGTACTCGGCAACGGCGGCCTCGACCTGGGCACCGCAATTCGCGAGCAGGTCTTGCTCGCGGGCATGATCCCAGAAGGCCGCCTCGACGAGGAATTCGCGCAGACGCAGCAGCGGCTCACGCGCCCACGCCAGGCGCAGCTCCTCGGCGCAGCGGTAACGACTGGCATCATCGGCCGTCGTATGGTCGCTCAAGCGATAAGTCAGTGCTTCGATCACGACCGGGCCGCCCCCGCCGCGGGCGACCTGCAGCGCGTTCGCAACGATATCGCGGACTGCGATCACGTCGTTGCCGTCGACCTGAAAGCCCGGAATTCCTGCCGCGACTGCCTTTTGCGCGAGCGTGTCCGCCGCGGTCTGGGCGGCGACGGGCACGGAAATCGCCCAGCCGTTGTTGACGATCACGAACACGACCGGCAGGGCACGCGCGCCGGCGAGATTGAGTGCCTCGTAGAATGCGCCCTCGGAGGTGCCGCCGTCGCCGATGAAGGCGAGCGCACAACGCGGCTCGCCGCGGATCTTGAAGGCCATCGCCGCGCCGGCCGCGTGCATCGTCTGCGTCGCGATCGGCACGCACCAGGCGAAATCTTGCCGCGGTCCCGCGAAGTCGTTGCCGCGCTCGTCCCCACCCCAATAGAGCAGGATCTCGCGCATCGTCACGCCGCGCCACATCTGGGTCGCGTATTCCCGGTATACCGGCGCGAGCACGTCTTCGGGCCGCATGGCGGCGGCGACGCCGACGTGCGTGGCCTCGTGGCCGAGACATGAAGCGTAGGTGCCGAGCTGACCGGTCCGCTGCAGATTCACGGCTTTGGCGTCGAAGACCCGCGCGAGCGTCATCATGCGGTACATGCGCAGCATCTCGGCGGGGTCTCGTGCAAAGTCCGGCAACTCGCCGATGGCTGCGCCCCGTTCGTCGAGCAGGCGGTGGTAGGGAATCCGAATGCTGATGGCCGTCCTCATCCCCACCATTATGCCAGGGCCGGCCAAGGGACGCTTCACGGGGGACGGCGCTGCGCGAGGTAGCCGTGCGAACGCATTTCCATGAGCCGGCTCGCCGCGCGTTCGAACTCGAAGCGCAGTCGCTCGCCTTGGTACAGCTCGGCGGGCTCCGCGGCAGCCGACAGCACGATCGCCACGCCGCGATCGTAGAGCGCATCGATCAGCATCAGGAAGCGCCGCGCGGCATCGTCGTCGGCGCTCGTGAAGCGCGGCACGCGCGAGACGAAGATCGCGCGGTAGCGCTGAGCCAGCTCCAGGTAGTCGGCGGCGTTGCGCGAAGTCGCGCACAAGGCGGCAAACTCGAACCAGGCGGCATCGGCGCAGCTGTCGCGGGCCGCGATCGGCCGGCCCTGCACGAGCAGCGACTCGGGACCGCTGCGGGTCTCCCCGCAGGCGCCGTGGAACAGCTGCACGAGTTGCGTCTCGCTCTCGGGCGCGTCGGACGGCCAATAAGTGCGCGCGCGCGTCAAGAATCGCTGCCGGTAGTCGGCGCCGCCGCCCAAGTGGATGACTTCGAGTTGTCGCTCCAGCAGCGCGATCGCCGGCAGAAAACGCTGTCGTTGCAGGCCGTCCTTGTAGAGATCCCGCGGCGGCCGGTTGGACGTGGCGACGAGGCTCACGCCGCGGTCCATGAGTCCTGCGAGCAGCCCGGCGAGCAGCATGGCGTCGGCAATGTCGAGCACCAGGAATTCATCGAGACAAATCACCCGCGCGCGCTCGGCGAGCCGTGCCGCGACGTCCTCCAGAGGGCGCTCCCGGCCGGAGCTCGCGCGCAGCTCCGCGTGCACGGTCTGCATGAACTGGTAGAAATGACTGCGATCCCGCTGCGGAAACCGCAGCGAGTCGTAGAACATATCCATGAGCAAGGTCTTACCGCGGCCGACGCTGCCCCAAAGATAGATCCCGGAGGGGGCGGCCGGGTCGCGCCGGCGAAACCAGCCGGGCGCGGGCCGCGCATTCAGCCGCGCCGCGAGTGCATCGAGGCGTCGCGCCGCAGCCGCTTGGGCCGGATCCGCCTCGAGCCGGTTCGCCGCGACTTCGCGAGCAAGATGCTGCTCGATGGAAGCTGCGTCCTTCACCGGAGTTGCGCGCGCCTAGAGACCTTGATAATTGGGTCCCGAACCACCCTCGGGCGGGACCCAGGTAATCTGACCCGCGTACGGTTCCTTGATGTCGCACGCCTTACAGTGCACGCAATTCGACGCGTTGATTTGCAGCTTCTTGCCGCCTGCGCCATCGTCGATCATCTCGTAGACGTTCGCGGGACAGAAGTTCTGGCAGGGGTTGCCGAACTCCTGCGCACACCGGGTCGCACAAACGGAAACATCGGCGACGTGCAGATGCACCGGTTGGTTCTCCTCGTGCACGGTCGCGGCGAAGAAGACCGAGGCAAGACGGTCGCGCGGCGGCAGGTCCCGTTCGCCCCAGTCGCGATCGGGCGAGGTGTAAGAGTCCAAGGTCTTCAGCGCCGAGTGGTCGGCATGATTCGAGAGGGTCCAGGGCAGCTTGCCCGCCGTGACCGTCTCGAGCGCGGCGTTCGCAAGCCCGAGCCAGAGGCCGCGCCGAAACCCCGGACGAATATTGCGCACCTTGTGCAACTCGCGCCCGCCGATCGATTCGCGCCAGCGTCGATCGAAGCCGGCGCTCGTGCCGGTTTCGGCATAGTGCTCGGCGGCCGTGACCCCGGAGCGGATCGCTTGGTGAATGCCCTTGATCTTGGGGGTGTTCAGCGTGCCTCCGGCGTCACCGGCCAGCAGTGCACCCGGCATCTCGAGCGTCGGCATGGACTGATAGCCGCCTTCGATCACGGTACGCGCACCGGCCGAGAGAATCTCGCCGCCTGCGAGCAAGCTGCGCACCGATGGGTGGTTCTTGAACTGCTGGAAGGCTTCGAAGGGCTTCAGGCGCGGGTCTTCGTAGTCGAGACCCAGCACGAAGCCGACGTAGACCCGATCGTCGTTGAGATGGTAGAGAAAGCTGCCGCCGTAGGTGTTCGGGTCCAAAGGCCAGCCGAGTGTGTGCTGAATCAACCCGGGTTCGGTCCGCCCCGGGGGCAATTGCCACAATTCCTTGAACCCGAGCCCATAGGTTTGCGGGGATTTGCCGGCGTCGAGTTGAAACCGCCGAATCAGCTGCTTCGACACACTGCCGCGGCACCCTTCGGCCAGTATCGTCAGTTTCGCGTGTATTTCCGGTCCCAGCGCGAAATTAGGGCCACGATCGCCGTTTTTCTCGACCCCCATGTCGCCGATGCGGACGCCGCGGACCGCGCCGCCGGCATCGTAGAGCGCCGCGGCCGCCGCAAACCCAGGAAATACGTCGATGCCGGCTTGTTCGGCTGCCTGGCCGAGCAGGGGGGTCAGTTGTCCCAGGGAGAGGATGAAGTTCCCATGGTTCGTCATCTGCGGCGGGGTCGGCAGCTTGAAGCGCCGACGCCGGGTCAAGTAGCAGAACTCGTCGCGCGTCGCCGGGACGAAGGTTGCCGGAGCATGCTTGCGCCAATCCGGCAGCAAGTCGTCCAGAGGTCCCGGTTCCATGACCGCGCCAGACAGAGAATGCGCACCGAAACTTGCGCCTTTCTCGAGCAGGCAGATGCTGGCGTCGGGTTTGAGTTGCTTCAGGCGGATCGCGGCGGCGAGGCCGGCCGGGCCGCCACCGACGATGGCGACCTCGTATTCCATGACATCACGTTGTTCTGCGTTCATCGAGCAAACCTCCGCTACGCGGGTCCGCTGAGCGGATTCGGGTCGCCGCCGGTAAAAAAGCGGTCGCGTAATAGACCACAAAGCTCCGGCCTTGAAAACAACTATCCGCACTGCACGTACGGGGCGACCCGGGGCCGGCGTCCACGGTGGCGCAAAAATCTTTCCATCTGCCGTGATGCGATTTGCCCCGGCATGTCGCTTAACTCAGTGGGGAACACCATGTTGATAGGCCACGGACGCCGCATACGACGGATTGCCAAGGGATTTGGGCATGGCTAGGGCAAGGACGCCCGCCCCACTTGATGTTGCGATAGGGCGACCTTGGCCGCTCAGGCTAAGGGTTCGCCCACCGCCGCGGCGATCATCTCGCGGCTGAGGGTGCGCGCATCCGTGCCGTAGATCACTTGCAAGACTTCGAAGCGAATGGCCTTGCGCCGCAATAAAATCGAGCCCGAGGGGAGCACATCGCGGGTCCCGTGGATTGCCGCCGCCACGATCGGCATCTCTGCCCGCGCTGCGGTTGCGAACGCGCCACGCAGGAATTTGCCGATTTGCGGCGACGCGGTGAACGTGCCCTCGGGGAAGAAGACCAGCGACTGTCCGGTGGCCGCCGTTTTCAGCACGCGCCGCGCGTCGTTCGCGCTCTGTTGCCGGTCAAAGCGATCGACGAATTCCGAACCCAGCCGCCGCAACAGCAAGCCGGCAAGCGGTACGTGGACCATTTCCTTTTTGATCACGAAAGCGAAGTCGGGCGGCAGCGCCGCGCAGGCGACGACCCCATCGAGATAGCTGGCGTGATTCGCGACCACGACGCAGGGTGCCGAGGGCAGGCGGTCCAGGCCTTCGATACGCAAAGGAATGCCCGCAACCCGGAAAAACAGGCGGGCGAACCCGGCGGCGACGCGCCGCCGCGCGCGCAGGCCGGGCACGAACAGGTTGACGATCAAGGCACTGATCGCGAGGCTCGTGAAGGCGATCAGGCAATAGGCCGCATAGACCCGCAAACCGCCTGAAACCAGCACTCCTCGCCGGGTCGCCACACGACTTGGGTTGAGTTCTGTGATCTGGTTCTCCTTATGTTAATAGTTCACGTTACTGTGATTCGGGTCACGCCGACTCACCGTAGCGCCTCGCATACTGCGAACTGTAGACGCAATACCGCGGAATTTTGCAGCGAATAGAAGCACCTGGACATCTATGGCGACGGCTCTGAAACGAACGGTTTATACACGGACCTCGGACGCAAAGGTACCTCCCCAGGCGGAGGTCGTGGACCCGGCGTTGCAGCGCTTTCTCGATGCCGTGTGGATGGAGCGGGGCCTCTCGGCCAACACGCTCGCTGCGTACCGTGCGGATCTGACTTCGCTCGCGCGCTGGCTCGAGGCACGCGCCAGCAGCTTGCTCAAGGCGACTCGCATCGAGTTGCTCGGTTTCATCGCGGCGCGCGTCGAGGGCGGCTCGCGGCCGCGGTCAACGGCGCGACAGCTGTCCAGCTTCCGGCGATTCTACCGCTTCATGGTCCGCGAAGAGGTCATCACCGTCGATCCGACCGCGCAGATTGCGATGCCCAAGATCGGCCGTTCCCTGCCGAAGTCGCTGACCGAGGCGGAGGTCGACTCCCTGCTCGAGGCGCCCACCGTGTCGGATCCGCTGGGACATCGGGATCGCACCATGCTCGAGGTGCTCTACGCGACGGGCCTGCGGGTCTCGGAACTGGTGAGCCTCAAGCACAACCAAGTGAACCTCAACCAGGGCGTCATGCGCGTCGTCGGCAAGGGCAATCGCGAGCGGTTGATCCCGCTGGGCGACGAGGCCGTCGGCTGGCTGCAGCAGTTCGTGCAGGGCCCGCGCGTCGAAATATTGCTGGAACGGCAGACCGACTACCTGTTTCCGACGCGTCGCGGTGACCGCATGACGCGCCAGGCCTTCTGGCACATCATCAAACGCTATTCGAAAAAGGCCGGGGTCGAGAAGGAGCTTTCGCCGCACACGCTGCGCCACGCCTTCGCCACACACCTGCTCAATCACGGCGCCGATTTGCGTGTGGTGCAGATGTTGCTCGGCCACAGCGATTTGTCGACGACACAAATCTATACGCATGTCGCGCGCGAGCGGCTCAAGGAGCTGCACACCGCGCATCACCCGCGCGGGTGAGCTCCGGTCTGCTAGAATTCCCTCCGGTTTCTCCGCGCCGGCTTGAACCTCCGCGCCGCTCCGGAGTCACATCTTGTTTCGCGACCTTGGAGCCATCGAGCATGCGTCGATCGATCACTGCCGCCGCTGTCGCGGTCTTGAGCCTGGGGCTGGGCTGCCTGCCGGCAATGCTCGCGCAGGCCGATGAACCCGCGGCCGCAAACAATGCGGCCACGGCGAAGGATGCGGCCACTGCAAAGGATGCGGCCACTGCAAAGGATGCGGGCCTCGCCAAGGACGCGGGCCAGTCCAAGGATCCGCGCGTCGCCTTGCTCAAGCGCCTGCCCGAGGGCACGAAACTCGAGGATTTGCGTCCCTCTCCAATCCCCGGTTTGTACGAGTTCGTCCAAGGCGCCGAAGTCAACTACCTGACCGCCGACGGCAAGTACTTCATCGACGGCAATCTCTACGATCTTGACACGCGCGAGAACCTTACCGAGGACCTGCGCACGCATGCGCGCATCGCCTTGATCGACGCCGTGCCGGAGTCGCAGATGGTGATTTTCTCGCCGCCGAATCCGCGCTACACGGTCACCGTGTTCACCGACGTCGACTGCGCCTATTGCCGCAAGCTGCACAGCCAGATCGACGAATTGAACAAGCTGGGCGTGCGCGTGCGCTATGTATTCTTTCCGCGCACTGGCCCAAACACGGAAAGCTGGCGCAAGGCGGAGGCGGTCTGGTGTTCGCCGAATCGAAACGAGGCGCTGACGCGCGCCAAGGCCGGCGCGACGCTCGATCTCACCAAGACCTGTGGTCAGACACCGGTGGCACGCGAATACGCGCTCGGCGAGGCGATCGGCGTGCAGGGCACGCCGGCAATCGTCGCCGAGAACGGTGAGATCGTCGGCGGCTATCTGCCGCCACAAGAACTCGTGCAGAAACTCAAAGCGGTGCAGCTGGCGAAACGTTGAGGCGCCGCCGCGCGAGACTCAACGCTCGAGCAGCTTCAACTTGTCCGGCACACCTTTCCAGCTGTCGGCGTCATCCGGAGCATCGCGCTTCTCGCTGATCACGGGCCACTTCTTGGCGAGCTCCGCGTTCAACTGCTTGAAATTCTCCTGGCCGTCCGGGATCTCTTCCTCGGAATAGATCGCCTCGACCGGACACTCGGGTTCGCACAGCGTGCAATCGATGCACTCGTCCGGATCGATCACGAGAAAATTGGGGCCCTCGTGGAAACAGTCGACGGGGCAGACTTCCACGCAATCCATGTATTTGCACTTGATGCAGCTTTCGGTGACCACAAAGGCCATGACTTACCCTTCTTGAGTTTTTCGCGACGGCGGTATTGTGCCACAGACGATCCGCGACTCCGCCAGGTCTTGCGGAGTTCTAGATCTTCATCGGGCGGTTCAGCTCCGCGAAGTGGTGATCCTCGCGGCCCGCCGCGCGGTCCGCAAAATAGCGGCGCAGCGTGAATTCGCCGCTCGGAAAGGCAAGCTCGTTCCAGGGAACGTCGGCTTCCTCGTAGAGCCCGACCTCCAGGCTTTCCGGGCCGGCCGCGAATTCAGGCCGCAACAGCTTGGCACGGAACATAACGTGTACCTGGCCCGCATGCGTGACGCTCACGAGGGCGAGCAGCGAACCGATCTCGACTGTGGCGAGGGCCTCTTCCTGGCATTCGCGCGCCGCGGCGCGTTGCAGCGTCTCGCCGTTTTCCATGAAGCCGGCCGGCACGGTCCAAAACCCTAAGCGGGGTTCGATGGCGCGGCGACACAATAGGATCCGACCCTCCCATTCCGGCACGCAGCCGAGCACGAGTTTCGGGTTCTGATAATGAATCATCGCGCAGCTCGGGCACACGTAGCGCGGCAGGTGATCCCCATCCGGGATCTTGAGGATGACGGCGGAGCCGCAATTGCTGCAAAAATTCAATAGTGATCCAAAGCCTTAGATTGAAGAACTGGTGCCCGGAGAGGGAATCGAACCCACACTCTCGTGAAAGAACCGGATTTTGAGTCCGGCGCGTCTACCAGTTCCGCCATCCGGGCACGACAGTGAGGTCAGTATAAGCGATCACGAGGCTTGGTAGTATGCGCGCGATCATGCGCCGCCTCGATTTTCATTTCGATTTGCCCCGCGAACTCATCGCCCAGCATCCGCCCGCGATGCGCGCGGCGAGCCGATTGTTGGTCCTCGACGCTGCGGCCGGCACGCTGCGCGACCTGGAGTTTCGCGATTTCGTCGCTCTGCTCCGCCCTGAGGACTTGCTCGTCTTCAACGATACGCGCGTGATTCCCGCGCGGGTTTTTGCCCGGCGTAGCACCGGCGGCCGGGTCGAGATGCTGCTCGAGCGCGCCACGAGTGGGAACTCGGCACTGCTGCACGTCCGTGCCGGTAAGAGCTTGCGCCCGGGCTCGCAGCTCGCGCTGCCCGGCGGCCACAGCGCCCGCCTGCAGAGTCGCGAGGGCGCCCTGTTTCGCTTCGAGTTCGACTGCGACGTGCTCGCCTTTTTCGAGGCCCACGGGCAGATGCCCTTGCCACCCTACATCGATCGTCCACCCGACGCCGCCGATCGGGAACGCTATCAAACCGTCTACGCGCGCGTGCCGGGAGCCGTGGCGGCGCCGACCGCCGGCCTGCATTTCGATGCCGCGACGTTCGCGGCGCTCGCGGCTCGCGGCATCCGTCATGCCTTCGTCACGCTGCACGTCGGTGCCGGCACTTTCCAGCCGCTGCGCGAAGACGACATCGAGGCCCACGTGATGCATGCCGAGACCATCGAGGTCCCCGAGGCGACCTGTGCGGCGATCGCCGCGACGCGCGCCGCCGGCGGGCGCGTCATCGCAATCGGCACGACCGTGGTGCGCAGTCTCGAGAGCGCCGCGGCCGCTGGCAAACTCGCACCGCTGCGCGGCGAGACCCGGATCTTCATCAAACCGGGCTATCGCTTTCGCGTCGTCGATGCGCTGTTCACGAATTTCCATTTGCCGGAGTCGACGCTGTTGATGCTCTGTGCCGCCTTCGTCGGGCGCGAACGGTTGCTCGCGGCCTATGCGCATGCCGTCGCGGCGCGCTACCGGTTTTTCAGTTACGGTGATGCCATGTTCCTGACGCCGGACGCCGCCTCGATGGACCGATCATGACTCACGCCGATGCGCGCGCGGCCGGGCGCGCTCTGCAATTCGAGCGGCTCGCGGCGGACGGCCGGGCGCGCCGGGGTCGCTTGCAGTTCGCGCGCGGCAGCGTCGAGACACCGGCTTTCATGCCGGTCGGCACCTACGGCACGGTCAAGGCAATGACGCCGGAGGAACTCGAGGACCTGGGCGCCGAGATCGTGCTCGGCAATACCTTCCACCTGTGGTTGCGGCCCGGCCTCGAGGTGATCGGCGCGCATGCGGGACTGCATCGCTTCATGCACTGGCGCCGGCCCATCCTCACCGATTCCGGCGGCTTCCAGGTGTTCAGTCTTGCGCAGATGCGCAAGATCACCGAGGCGGGAGCGAGTTTTCGTTCGCCCGTGGACGGGGCGGCCGTGTTTCTCTCGCCGGAGGAATCGATGCGCATCCAGCGCGTGCTCGGCAGCGACATTGCGATGAGTTTCGACGAGTGCACGCCGTATCCCGCGACCGAGGCCGAAGCACGCGCCTCGATGGAGTTGTCGATGCGCTGGGCGGCCCGCGGCTTTCGTGCGTATTACGATCCATCGGGCGAGGTACCGGGCGAGCCGCCGGGCACCTTGTTCGGCATCGTTCAGGGCGGCGTGCACGCGGATTTGCGGCTTGCCTCGCTCGCCGCGCTCGAGGAGATCGGCTTCGCGGGGCTTGCCGTGGGCGGCCTCGCGGTCGGCGAGAGCGAAGGCGAACGCAACACGGTGCTGGACGCCTTGCTGCCGCACATGCCGGACGCGAAACCCCGTTATCTCATGGGTGTCGGACGCCCGCAGGACATCCTCGAGGGCGTGCGGCGGGGCATCGACCTGTTCGATTGCGTGATGCCGACCCGGCATGCGCGCAATGCCCATTTGTTCACGCGCCGCGGCGCCTTGAACATCCGCAACGCGATACACGCCCGCGATACCGGCCCGATCGAGGCCGACTGCAGCTGCTACACCTGCCGGAATTACAGCCGCAGCTATCTGCGCCACCTCGACAAGTGCAACGAGATTCTTGGCAGCCGCCTCAACACGATCCACAACCTGTTTTTCTATCAGCGGCTGATGCGAGAAATTCGCGCCGCCATCGCGGCCGGCCGGCTCGATGTCTACGCGGCCGAGTTTTATGCCCTGTTGCAGGACTCGAACGTACGCGCTAGCGGCGCGCCTGCCAGCCCTACGTGACATCCGGGTTTTACGGGCTGGTTTCGGTATAATGCCCGGCTTTGCGCGGCTGCTGATGCCGCAAAACGGGTGAAACTCATGGATTTCTTCATTAACACCGCTGCGGCCCAATCGCCGCTCGGCGGGGGCGGCGGACAAGGCGTGCTGTCCGCGCTGCTGTTGCCGGCGCTGCTCCTGGTCGTGTTCTATTTCCTGCTGATCCGGCCGCAGAACAAGCGCGCCAAGGAACAGCGTGAGATGCTCGCCAAGATCGCCGCCGGTGACGAAGTCGCGACCACCGGCGGCATACTCGGCAAGGTCGTCGAGGTCGGCGATCAATTCCTCACGCTCGAAATCGCCAATGGCGTTCAGATCAAGCTGCAGAAATTCCAAGTGAGCCTGCTGCTGCCCAAGGGTACGGTCAAGAACGCATGATTTCTTATCCGCGCTGGAAGATCGCGCTGGTGGCGGTCGTGATCTTGATCGGGGTGTTGTTCGTCGTGCCGAACCTGTTCGGCGAACAGAGCGCGCTCCAGTTCGCGAAGGACGGCGGGTCTCTGGACGAGGGCGATCGCGTCGCGATCCAAAAATTGCTCGCCGACAAGGGCGTCATCCCGATGGGCTCCTTCCTCGACCAGGGCCGGCTCACCGTGCGCTTCGCGAGCACCGAAGATCAGTTGAAGGCGCGCGACATCGTTGCCGAAGCGCGCCACGATCAATACACGATCGCGCTGTCGAAGGCCTCGCGCGTGCCCGAGTGGATGCGCAATCTCGGCCTGAATCCGCTCAAATTGGGCCTCGACTTGCGCGGCGGCGTCGATCTCGTCTACGAGGTCGACGTGCAGGGTGCGGTCAAGCAGCAACTCGATCACTACGAACAGGAATTCCGGGCCTCGCTGCGCAACGCCCGGGTCGCCTATCAGGACGTGGTCGTCGACTATCCGCACAACAGCGTGCGGGTGCTGTTCCGCGACGCCGACAGCTTCGCCAAGGGCAAGGCGGCGATCGTCGCCGACAACCGCAACGTGAGCTTCACGGACACGAACGTCGACGGCGCCCCCGCGCTGCAGCTGCAGTTGACCGCCGAGCAGATCAAGGAGCGCGAGGATGCCGCGGTCCAGCAGAACATCGTGATCCTGCGCAACCGCTTGAACAGCCCTGAACTCGCCGTCTCCGAGCCGCAGGTTACGCGTCAGGGGGTCGACCAAATCGACATACAGCTACCCGGATTGCAGAATTCGGCCGAGGTCAAGAAGATCCTCGGCAAAACCGCCACGCTCGAATTCCGCATGGTGGACGAGAACGACAACCCGCTCGAGGCGGTCGCGACGGGACACGTGCCGCTGGGCACGAAACTCTATTTTACGCGCGACAAGCGGCCCGTGCTGTTGAAGCGCGAGGTCGTCGTCACCGGCGACGAGCTGACCGACGCGACCTTTCAACCCAATTCCCAGGACGGTCCCGGGGTATCTGTCGGGCTCGACAGCCGCGGCGCCGCGAAAATGCTCAAGAACACGCAGGAGAACATCGGGCATCTGATGGCGGTCGTGTTCATCGACCGATCGCGCGAGAAAAACGCCGAAGGCGTGGACGTCGACAAGACGACCGAGTACGTGATCAACCAGGCGACGATCCGCGGCGTGTTCAGCAACAACTTCTCGATCACGGGTGTAAATCCGGTCGAGGGCCGCGAACTTGCGTTGCTGCTGCGCGCCGGCGGGCTCGCGGCGCCGCTGACGCCGATCGAGGAACGCGCGATCGGCCCGACGCTCGGCGAGAAGAACATTTCCCAGGGCGTCGACGCCATCGTGTTCGGCATGCTCGCCGCCTTCCTGTTCATGGCAATCTACTACAAGGTGTTCGGCTTGATCGCCGACCTCGTGTTGGTCGCGAACGTCGTGCTGCTGACCGCGCTGCTGTCGATCGTCGGCGTCGCGCTATCCTTGCCCGGCATCGCCGCCGTGGTGCTCACGGTCGGTATGGCCGTCGATGCGAACATCTTGATCTACGAGCGCATCCGTGAAGAGTTGCGCAACGGGGTCTCACCTCGCGCCGCGATCACGGCCGGCTTCGAGCGAGCGTTCTCCGCGATCGCCGACTCCAACGTGACGGCACTGCTCGCCGGAGTCGTGCTCTGGCTGTTCGGAACGGGCGCGGTGCGCGGGTTCGCAGTCGTGCTCGTGCTCGGTATTGGGACTTCGATGTTCACCTCCCTGATGGGCAGTCGCGCCCTGGTGCAGGTGATCTACGGCGGCCGGCGCAAGCTCGACGGCTTGTCGATCTGAAGCCCGCGACCCGCGGCACACCGAAACTCGAGGCGACAAGAACATGGAATTCTTTCACAAGGTGACCCGCTTCCCGTTCATGAACACGCGCAAGGTCTGGTACGGCCTGTCCGCGTTTCTGATCGTGGGCTCTCTCGTGCTCGTCGGCGTACGCGGCCTGAATCTCGGCATCGACTTCACGGGCGGCGTCGTCGTCGAGACCAACTTCCCTCAGGCGCCCAATCTCGACCAGTTGCGCACGGCGCTTGCACAGGCCGGTGTCGCCGGTGCCCAGCTGCAGGCCTTCGGCAGTTCGCGCGACATCCGCGTCCGGCTGCCGCCGGATCCGAACGCCAAAGGCGACCAACTCGGCGCGCGCATCCTCGCGGTGTTCACCACCGTCGATCCGGGCGTCAAGGTGCAGAGCACCGCGGTCGTCGGCCCTCAGGTCGGTCAGGAGTTGTTCGTCAAGGGCGCCTGGGCCCTGGTGGCGACGCTGATCCTGATCGCGATCTACGTGCTCATGCGCTTCACGTTCAAGCTCGCGCTCGGCGCGATACTCGCGGTGCTGCACGATCCGATCTGCGTGATCGGCTTCTTCGCGGTCTCGCAGATGACCTTCGACATCACGGCGATCTCGGCGATTCTCGCGGTGATCGGCTACTCGCTCAACGACACGGTCATCGTGTTCGACCGCGTGCGTGAGCGCGCACGGACGGCGCGCAAGCTGACCATCGCCCAGGTCATCGATGAGTCGATCAACCAGACGCTCTCGCGCACCTTGATGACCAAATTGGTGACCCTGCTGGTCGTCGTCGCCTTGCTGATCTTCGGCGGCGAGACGCTGCACGGATTCTCGGCCGCGCTCGTGATCGGCATCATCGCGGGCACGTACTCGTCGATTTATATTTCGGCGGCGCTCGCCCTGGATTTCGGCCTGCGCAGCGACGATCTGCTCGAGCGTAAGATGACCAAGCCCGAGGAAGTCGACGGACTGCCCTGATCAATCGCACATGGGCCGCCCCTCGTGGGCTAGAGTGGCGGCATGGAACTACTCCGCGACCCGCAGACGTGGCTGTCCTTCGCGACCCTCGCGCTGCTGGAAATCGTTCTCGGCATCGACAATATCCTGTTTCTATCCCTGCTCGTGAACCGTCTGCCGGCCGTGCGTCAGGCCGCCGCGCGCCTGCTCGGACTCGGCTTCGCGATGCTCACGCGGATCGCCCTGCTCTTTTCGATCACCTGGATCGCCACGCTGACCACGCCGCTGGTCGTTTTGGCCGGATTTCCGGTGTCGGGCCGCGCGGCGATCCTTGGTTCAGGCGGCCTGTTCCTCGTGGTCAAGAGCGTGCTCGAGTTGCGGGCGATGCTCGCCGGCCGCCGCGTCGAACGCCGTCCCGGGTTTTTCGGCGGTTTCTGGGCCATCGTCCTGCAGATCGGCATCATCGACGTCGTATTCTCGCTCGATTCGGTGTTCACGGCCGTCGGACTCGCGAACCACATCGAGGTCATGGTCGCGGCGATCGTCTGCGCGGTCGGCGTGATGATGCTGATCTCCTCGGTCGTCAGCCGCTTCATCAATCGCTATCCCACGCTCAAGGTGCTGGCGCTCGGTTTCCTGCTGCTGATCGGCGCCTCCCTGATCGCCGAGGCCTTCGCGCTCGAGATCCCCAAGGGCTATCTCTACTTCGCGCTGGCCTTCTCGGCCGTCGTCGAGGGCCTCAGCATCCGGACGGCCGGGCGCTCGCGCGATGCACCGGGATCGGGCGAGGGGGACGCGTGAACGCGCCGTGATGAACCAAGTCCGGCCGGCGCCAGCAAATTGGTTGGATGCACGCCGCGAAAGCCGCTACAGTCGGACGTCGCAAGAAACCGGGAGACGCAATGAATTGGCGCATCAAGCCGTTGGATGCCATTTTAGCGAGTGCCGAGAAGAAATCCTTGCATCGGTCGCTCGGCGGCTTCCAGCTCATGATGCTCGGCGTCGGCGCGATCATCGGCACGGGCATATTCGTGCTGACCGCCGAAGCCGCGCAAAAAGCCGGCCCGGGCATGATGCTCTCCTTCGTGATCGCGGGTTCCGTGTGCGCGGTGACCGCGCTGTGCTATGCCGAACTCGCCGCGATGGTCCCGGTCTCCGGCTCGGCCTATACCTATTCCTACGCGGTGCTCGGCGAATTGATCGCCTGGATCGTCGGCTGGGCCCTGATCCTCGAATATACGGTTGCGGCCAGCGCCGTGTCGGTCGGCTGGTCCAACTATTTCGTGCCCCTGATCGAGCACAGCTTCGATCTGCACATCCCGTTCGAATTCACCAAGGGGTATTTCGCGGGTGGCCTGATCAACGTGCCGGCGGTCGTGATCGCGGTGCTCGTCACGACCTTGCTCGTGCTCGGCACGCGCGAGAGCGCGACCGTGAACGCCGTGCTCGTCTGCATAAAAGTCGCGGCCCTCGTGCTGTTCATCGCGCTCGCCGAGCCCGTGATCAAGCTCGCCAATTTCGAACCCTTCGCACCGCTCGGGTTCCTCGGGATCAGCGGCGCGGCCGCATCGATCTTCTTCGCCTACGTCGGTTTCGACGCCGTCTCGACCGCGGCCGAGGAGACGCGCAATCCGCAGCGAAACATGCCGATCGGTTTGATCGGCAGCCTGGTCGTTTGCACCGTGTTCTATCTGCTCGTTGCGGCCGGCGCGATCGGCTCGATCGGCGCCCAGCCGGTCATGGATGCGGCCGGCCAGGGGCTGGACCCCGGCAGCGCGCAGCTGTTTCAGGCCTGCAAGGCGCCGGTCTATGCGGGCGCGCTGGCTTGCAGCGACGAGCCGCTCGCTTTCGTGCTGCGCGAAATCGGCTGGGAAAAGGTCTCGCGCCTGATCGGTCTCGCCGCCTTCCTGGCCCTGCCGTCCGTGATCCTCATGATGATCTACGGCCAGACGCGCATCTTCTTCTGCATGGCGCGTGACCGACTGCTGCCGGACTTTTTGACGCGCATCCACGGGCGATTCAAGACGCCGCACGTCGTCACGATCATCACCGGCATCGTGGTCGTCTCGACCTCGGCCTTTCTGCCGGTCGGCAAGCTCGCGGATCTGTCCAACGGCGGCACCTTGTTCGCGTTCCTCGCGGTCGCGCTCGGCGTGATGATCCTGCGCCTGAGACAACCCGACCGACCGCGCCCCTTCCGGACGCCGATCGTCTGGTTCGTCGGGCCGCTCGCGATCTTTGGCTGCGCGTATTTGTTCTTCTCGCTGCCGATGTTCACGAAACTCGCGTTTCTCGGCTGGGCGCTGATCGGCCTCGTCGTGTATTACGCGTACGGCTACAAGCGCAGCGCGCTCGCCTGAGAACGAGCCGGCGCGCGAGCGCCGAGCTCGGCTCAAACCCGCAGTTCTGCCGGGGTCAAGGGACCGATCGCGGCGAGCAGCGCCTCATAGACCTTCGGATTGCCGGCGACGATGTTGGCTCCCAAGGTGTAATCCGCGCCGGTGGGCGTACCGACTCGTCCGCCCGCCTCTTGGATCAGCAGCACGCCGGCCGCGGTGTCCCAGGGTGAGAGGCCGAACTCCCAAAATCCGTCGAGCCGACCCGCGGCCACATAGGCGAGATCGAGCGAGGCCGCGCCCGGGCGGCGCACGCCCGCTGCGACGCTCATGATGAGCTTGAGGGTCGCGAGATATTGGTCGATGTGCAGGTCCCCGGCACGGAACGGAAAGCCCGTGCCGATCAGCGAGCCTTCGAGCGTCTTCTGTGCGCTGACCCGGATCTTCTTGCCCTCGAGTTGCGCGCCCTCGCCGCGCGAGGCGGTGAAGAATTCCTGGCGCATCGGGTCGTACACGATCGCGTGCTGCAGGCGGTTCTTCTGTTGTATCGCGATTGAAACGGCGAAGCTCGGGAAACCATGCAGGAAATTGGTCGTGCCATCGAGCGGATCGATGATCCAGACGAACTCTCCCTCGCCGCTGCGGCCGGATTCCTCGCCGAAGAAAGCATGCTCCGGATAGCTCTTGCGCACGGTCGCGATGATTTCCGCCTCGGCCTTGCGATCGACGTCGGTGACGAAATCGTTGCGGCCCTTGGTGTCGATCTGGATCGAGTCGAGGCGCGGGAGGCTGCGGACGATCAAATCCCCGGCGCGCCTGGCGGCGCGCATGCCGATATTGAGCAGTGGGTGCATAGGGTGGCGCTAGAATAACAGAGCATGGACGTTCCCGTTCGCATCGTCTTGATCGACCCCAGCCATCCGGGCAACATCGGCTCGGTCGCGCGCGCGATGAAAAACATGGCCCTGAGCGATCTGTGCCTGGTGCGGCCGCGCGCGTTTCCCCACGCGGAGGCAAACGCGCTTGCCGCCGGAGCCGACGACGTGCTGACACAGGCGCGCATCGTCTCCTCGGTCGCCGAGGCCCTCACCGACTGCGCCTTCATCGCCGGCACGACGTCACGGCCGCGTTCCTATAACTGGGACTTCGTCACGCCGCGGGACGTTGCGGCCCGCATCGTCGCGCTGCCACAGGGAACGCGCTCGGCGTTGTTGTTCGGTTCCGAGCGCTACGGCCTCGCGAACGACGACCTGCAGTACTGCAACGTGCTCGTGCGCATCCCGGCGAATCCCGCGTATTGCTCCTTGAATCTCGCCATGTCGGTGCAACTGCTCGCCTACGAACTCCTGCTCGCCCGGGAGGAGCCACGCTCGCAGGTGCAATGGGAGCAGCCGCTAGCCGCTTCGGCGGACCTGGAGCACTTCTACGCGCATTTGCAGGACGTGCTCGGGCAGATCGATTTCCCTGACCGCACCGGGCATTTGCTCGAGCGCCTGCGCCGGTTGTTCAATCGCGCGCAACTCGACCGCAACGAATTGAACATCCTGCGCGGGATCTTGAGCGCAGTGCAGGGGAAGCGCGGCCAGTCACGACCGAAGACACCGCCATGAGCGCCGCGACTTATCTGGATTACGCGGCGACGACACCGGTCGATGCGCGCGTCGTGACGCGCATGACCGAATGTCTGACCATGGACGGCGCATTCGGCAATCCCGGCTCGTCGAGCCATGAGTACGGCGAACGTGCGAGCGGCCTCATCGAGCATGCCCGCGCGCAAGTCGCGACCGCTGTCGGCGCGGCAGCGGGCGACGTGGTCTGGACCTCGGGGGCGACCGAGGCGGACAACCTGGCGATTTTCGGGATCGCCAATTACTACCGCGCCCAGGGGCGGCATCTCGTCACTGCGAAAACGGAGCACAAGGCGGTGCTCGATCCCTGTCGAGAACTCGAGCGTCGCGGCTGGCGGGTCAGCTACGTCGTACCGGACCGCGACGGTCGCATCGCGGCGCAGGCCGTTGCGGCCGCGCTGCAGCCCGACACGGTTCTGGTGTCGATCATGCATGTCAACAACGAGATCGGCGTCGTCCAGGACATCGCCGCGATCGCCGCGCTTTGCGCACGCCATGGCGGGTCACGGCTGCACGTCGATGCGGCGCAGAGCCTGGGCAAGTGCGCCGTCGACTTCGCCGGCTGGGGCGTGGACTTGATGTCGTTGTCGGCCCACAAGGCCTACGGCCCGAAGGGCGTCGGCGCGCTGCTGGTCTCGCAGCGCCGCGGTGTGCATCTCGAGGCGCTGCAATTCGGCGGTGGCCAGGAGCGCAATCTGCGCTCCGGTACGCTGCCTACGCATCAAATCATCGGCATGGGCGCCGCGTTCGAATTGGCGACCGCGGACGTCGTCGCCGCCGCCGCCGAGCGATCCCGGATCGCGCGGCTGCAGGCACGGCTCTGGCAAGGCCTGGCCGCGCTGGGCGGCGTCTTGCGCAACGGTGCCGCGGAATTTGCCGTTCCCCACCTGCTCAATGTGTCCTTCGAAGGCGTCGAGGGCGAGAGCCTGGTCGCGGCCGTGCGTCCTGAGCTCGCGGTCTCGACCGGCTCGGCCTGCGCATCGGCGAGCGACGAGGCTTCCTACGTGCTACGTTCCTTGGGCCGCGACGAGCAGCTCGCGCAGAGCAGCTTGCGCTTCAGCATCGGCCGCTACACCACGGACGCTGACATCGAACGGGCCATTGCCGTGCTGAGCACCGCCGTGAGCCGCCTGCGCCGCATCGCCGGGCAGTCGCGATGAGCTACAACGAGTGGACCTGGAGGTACTTCGCGACGGCGCCGGGGGCGGGCGAGTTGGCGCCGGGCCCGGGCGTTTCGCGCGGCGCCGCCGGCAGCCGGCAACGAGGCACCTGGATCCAATTCGATCTGGCATGGCGGCAGGGGGCCACCCCGGCATCGATCGAGTCGGCGCGATTCCTGGCTTTCGCCTGTCCGCACACGATTGCGGTGGCCGCCTGGGTCGCTGAACGGGCCGCAGGACGGGGGCCGGATCCGACTCTGCCGGAGCCGCTGGCGGCGATCGCCGAACGCTTTGCAGTACCGGTCCCGAAACTTGGCCGCCTGCTCGTGGTCGAAGATGCATGGGCCGCGGCGATCGGGGGCGCGTAAACTGGTAGTGGGTTCCGTGCGTTAGCCGCTGCGGCGTGCTATCTATGTCTTGGAAGAGCCTCTTTGCCAGAATAGGACGGTGAGCATGGCGATATTGTTGACTGAATCTGCGGCGGACCGCGTCCGCACCCATCTTTCCAAGCGGGGCACCGGCGTCGGTCTGCGCCTCGGCATCAAAAAGACCGGCTGCTCAGGTTTCGCGTACGTCGTGAACTACGCGGACGAGATCCGCGCCGAGGATGCGGTCTTCGAAGTGCGCGGGGTCAAGGTGATCGTCGATGCAACGAGCCTGCCGCTGATCGACGGCACGCTCGTCGATTTCGTCAAACAGGGCCTCAATGAGGCATTCAAGTTCCAAAACCCCAAGGCCAAGGGCGAATGCGGCTGCGGCGAGAGTTTCAGCGTCTGAACGTCTGAGCGTTTGCGGCGACGCCTCGCCGGCCGCGCCTCGCCGGCCGCGCCTCGCCGGCCGCGCCTGCACAGCTCTCACCCCGTAGAGCTTCGTTTCCCGGCGTCCCGCTATAGATTTTCCAGAAGATTCAGGCACTTCGCGAGCCTCCAGATTGCTTGGGTTCGCTCGCTCGGTTAAACTTGGAAATCTTTGTCGAGCCATGACCCCAAGGCACTTAAAACTTTAAGGGCAGGGCGGCTCTTCCACTTCATTAACGAGGTCATCATGCCAGTTGAGCGCACCCTATCCATCGTCAAGCCGGACGGCGTCGCCCGTAATCTGATCGGCGAAGTCTACGGCCGATTCGAAAAAGCGGGGCTGCGCATATTGGCAGCGCGGATGCTGCATCTGTCGCAGTCCGAGGCGGAGGCTTTCTATGGCGTGCATCGTGAGCGTCCGTTCTTCAAGGATCTGGTTCGCTTCATGACGTCCGGCCCGGTGATCGTGCAGGTGCTCGAGGGCGAAGGCGCGATCGCCAAGCACCGCGAAGTCATGGGTGCCACCGATCCGAAGAAGGCGGACAAGGGCACGATCAGAGCCGACCTCGCGACCAGCATCGACGAGAACGTCGTGCATGGCTCCGACGCACCGGACACGGCCGCGCGCGAGATCGGGTTTTTCTTTCGTGAGACCGAGGTCTGCCCGCGTACGCGTTAGCGTACACCGCAGATTTCAGTTCCAAAGGATTGCACCAAGGTGGCGAGCGATTTGGTAAATCTACTCGGCTTGCCGCGTGCGGAGCTCGAGGCGTTCGTCGCGCAGCGGCTCGGGGCCAAACCTTTCCGTGCGCGCCAGCTCATGAAGTGGATCTATAGGCATGGTGCCGCCGATTTCGCGGTCATGAGCGACCTCGCCAAGGACTTCCGCGCCGAACTCGAGACGGTCGCGCGCATCGCCGTGCCCGAGATCGTCACCGAACAACTCTCCAGCGACGGCACCCGCAAGTGGATGCTGCGCATGGACGAGGTGCAAGGCATCGAGACCGTTTACATCCCCGAACCGGATCGCGGCACCTTGTGCATCTCCAGTCAGGTCGGCTGCGCCATGGATTGCTCGTTCTGCGCGACCGCCCAGCAGGGCTTCAATCGCAACTTGAGCGTCGCCGAAATCGTCGGCCAGGTCTGGCTGGCCCAGCGCGAGCTGGGCGATCCGCGCGGTGACGGGCGCAAGATCACGAACATCGTGTTCATGGGCATGGGCGAGCCGCTAGCCAACTATCGCAACGTCGTGCCGGCGATGCGGATTTTCATGGACGATCTCGGGCTCGATTTGTCACGTCGACGCGTTACCCTGAGCACCTCGGGCTTGGTGCCGCAAATCTACAAGCTCGCCGAGGAGTGCAATGTCGCGCTCGCGGTATCGCTGCACGCGCCCAACGACGAGCTGCGCAACGAACTCGTGCCGATCAACCGCAAGCATCCGATCGATGAGCTGCTGACCGCGTGCTGGCATTACCTGGACAAGCAGAACGGACGCAGCGTGACCTTCGAGTACGTGATGCTCGACGGTGTCAATGATCAGCCGGAACATGCACGACAACTCGCGCGCCTGATGCGAGGCCGGCCGGCGAAGCTCAATCTGATTCCCTTCAACGTCTTTCCCGGCACGCCCTACCGGCGCTCGCCCGCGGCCGCCATCGTGCGCTTCCGCGACATTCTCAATGACGCGGGCGTGATTGCGACGATCCGGCGCACGCGCGGTGACGACATCGACGCTGCCTGCGGTCAGCTTGCCGGCCGGGTCACGGATCGCACCTTGGTGCGCCTCGGCAAGAGGCTCGTGGCTTCCGAACGAACCGTGGGGGTCCCATGAAACGTTACGCCCTGGGCGTGCTGTTGGCGCTCACCGCCGCCTGCGTCTCGAATCAGCCGCGGCCGCCGGGCCGCACGCCGAAGGCCGCGGCATCGGTCAATGTCGAGCTCGCGCTCGAGTACATGCGTCTCGGCAAGTTGACGATCGCGCGCGGCTTCATCGAGCGCGCCCTCAAGGAAGATCCCGACAACCCGCAGGTCCAGGCGACCGCGGGACTCGTCTACGAGAGGCTCGACGACTTGCCCGATGCCGAACATGCGTTCGCAGTCGCGGCGCGCCTCGGCAAGAAAGATCCTTCGGTGGAAAATAGCTACGCCGGTTTCTTGTGCCGCACGCACAAGGCGGCCGAAGGGGAGAAGCTGTTTCTCAAAGTCGCGAAGGATCCCGCGTACACCACGCCTGAAGTCGCGCTGCTCAATGCCGGTGTCTGTGTGCACAGCGACGGCAACAACATCGCCGCCGAAAAATATTTTCGCGAGGCCCTCGCGGTTCATCCGAACATGCCCGAAGCCCTGCTGCAGCTCGGCAACCTCTTGTACGAGCGTGACGAGTCGGCGGAAGCCTTGACCCTGGTGCAGCGGTTCCTGTCGCTCAATGCGCCGACACCCGAGATTCTCTGGCTGGGGATGCGCATCGAACGGAAACTCGGCGACGAAACCTCGGCGGGCAGCTATGCGGATCGCCTGGTGAAGCAGTTTCCGGATTCCGAGCAGTCACGCATGCTGCAATCCGGCATGGTCCGATGACCGAGCCCGCCTTGGCTCCCGGCGCGCGCCTGAAGAGCGAGCGCGAACGCCGCGGCATGAGCTTGCAGAAGGCGGCCGACGAGATGCGTCTCGACGCCTGGGTCATCGAGGCACTCGAAAGCGATCAGTACGAACGCGTCGGGCCCGCGGTCTATGCCAAAGGCCATCTCAAGAAGTACACGAACGTCCTCGGCGTGCCCTGGGACGAGATCTTGTCCGGCTACGAGGCGCTGCGGACCGCGCCGGCAAGCCCGCAGCCAGTGGCGCCATCGATGCGCATGCGCGCGCCCGCGCCGGACGTGAGCAATCTGCCGCGCGGGCAGATCGCGGGCCTCGCCGTCGTGCTGGTCGTCTTGGCCGGCCTGCTTTGGTGGAAACCCTGGCAGCAACGCCCGGTGACACCGGCCGCGGTACCGGCCGCGATGCCGGCCCAGGCGCTCGCCGAGGCGCGCGCCACCGCTGCGTCGGCCGCGTCCGTGGCCGATCCCGATCAGGCTGTCTATGCAGCCGGTAAGGGCGCCGATGCGGCGACGGCGGACTCGCCGAGCGAGTCCGGACGGAATGGAACCGTGCCCGCAGCGACGGCTGCCGGCGGTGCCGCCGCCGCCAAGCCGGTCACCGATGCCACGGCCGGTCAAGGCCACGGACCCACGCGCCTGCGTCTCAGTTTCTCTGCCGAGTCCTGGGTCGACATTCACGATGCGGACGGCAAGCGCGTCTACAGCGGCTACGGTCGCGCGAACAGCGTCAAGAGCCTCGCCGGTGATGGTCCCTTGAAGGTCTATCTCGGCTATGCGAGCGGCGTGCAACTCGAAATCAACGAGCGTGCCGTCGCGATCGCGTCGCCCTTCATACATGGTGATGTCGCGCGCTTCCAGGCCGGCGCGGACGGCGTCTTGCGCAGCTTTACGACTCCCACGGGTTGACGGTGCGCGCGTGAGCAAAGCGATCGAGCCTCTGCGCGGAGTCCACGACGTGCTGCCGGCCCGCGCCGCATTGTGGCAATTTCTCGAGGCCACAGCGCGCGAGGTGTTTGCCGCCTACGGCTACGAGGAATTGCGTGTGCCGGTGATCGAGCAGACGCAATTGTTCAAGCGCTCGATCGGCGACTTCACCGACATCGTCGAGAAGGAGATGTTCAGTTTCGTCGATCAGGGCGAAGACCACATCACCCTGCGACCGGAGGCGACCGCGGGGATTGCCAGGGCGGTGATCTCGAACGGCCTGTTGCGCGACAACCGGCTGCGCGTCTGGTGCATGGGCCCGATGTTCCGCCGCGAACGTCCGCAAGCGGGCCGCTATCGCCAGTTTCACCAGATCGACGCCGAGGCCTTCGGTTTCACAGGTCCCGACATCGATGCCGAAATGATCCTCCTATCGGCGCGGCTGTTGCGCCGTTTGGGCCTGGTCGGCCTCAAGCTGCAGCTCAACTCGCTCGGAACGCCCGAATCCCGCGCACGCTACCGCGAGCAGCTCCTGGGCTATTTCGGCGCGCATGAGACCTCGCTCGATGCGGACAGCAAACGGCGACTGCACGGCAATCCGCTGCGCATCCTCGACAGTAAAAACGCCGAGACGCAGCGGATCGTCGCGGGCGCGCCCCTGCTCGCCGACTGCCTCGATGCGGAATCCAAGGCGCATTTCGCCGCTTTGTGTGCCCACCTCGATGCGGCCGGCATCGACTATCAGGTCGAACCGCGCCTCGTGCGTGGCCTCGACTACTACACCCGCACCGTGTTCGAATGGACGACGGATGCCCTGGGTTCGCAAAGCACCGTCTGCGCCGGCGGCCGCTACGATGGCCTGATCGCGCAACTGGGCGGCACGCCCACCCCGGGAATCGGTTGGGCAATGGGCCAGGAACGCATCGTCATGCTGCTCGAGAAGCTCGGCAACGTCGCGGTCCGGGATCGGCCGCAGGCTTATTTGGTGGCCGTTGGGGAACACGCCGATGTTCCGGGGCTCCAACTAGCCGAACGTTTGCGCGATGCGTGGCCGGACCTCCGGCTGCAGTTCAATCTCGGCGGTGGCAATTTCAAGACGCAATTCAAGCGTGCGGATAAGAGCGGCGCCCGGTACGCGCTGGTTCTGGGTGAGGACGAGATCGCGCGCGGTGTCGTGGCGATCAAGGATCTGCGCGGCGGACAGCCTCAGGAGGAGTGCGCATTCGACCGCGTCGGCGAGCGTCTGGGTGTGTTGTTGGATCTCAAGCAGGGCAAGGCGGAGTAAAATGACAGATGAGTTTTTGACGGACGACGAGCAGGTCGAAGTCGCCAAGCGCTGGCTCGCCGAAAACGGCTTGTGGTTGCTGGCCGGAGTCGTGCTCGCCGTGACGCTGTTCTTCGGCTACCGCTACTACGTCGGCCATGGCGCGGAGCGCGATCTGCGCGCCGGCGCCGAATTCGACGACATGACCGCAGCGATCGACAAGAACGATCGGGGCGAGGCGCGCAAGATTGCGGCAGGCCTGATCGCGACTTATCCGGGCACTCCCTATGCGGACCAGGCGCAATTGACCTTGGCGCGGCTCGACGTCGACGACGGTCAGGATGGCAATGCGGTTGCGCCGCTGACCCAGGTCATGCAGCACTCCAAGGATCCCGAGTTGCAGAGCGTGGCGCGCCTGCGCCTCGCGCGGATCCTCATCGACGCCGGTAAACCGGACGAGGCGATCGGCACGCTCGCCGTCACCGAGCCCGCCGCGTTTGCCGCCCGGTTCCACGAAGTCCGCGGCGACGCGCTCTATGCAAAGAAGGATCTGGCCGGCGCCGCGTCCGAATATCGGGCCGCGCTGGCCGCCAGCGATCCGCGCTACGGGGACGCGGCCTTGCTGCAGTTGAAAATCTCCGATCTCGGCGTGCCACCTGCGCCCGCCGCCCCGCCCGTGCCCGACGTCAACAAGGGTAAGACCTGATGCGCTTTTTGCTTCCTCTCACCTTGGCCGCCTTCGTGGTCACCGCCGGCTGCAGCAAAGACAAAGACGTCGAACCGCCTGCGACCTTGGTCGCCTTTCCGCAGACACTGCCCGTCAAGGAGCTCTGGCACGAGGGTGTCGGTGGCGGCAAGAAGCAGATGCGGCTGCGCTTGGGGCTGGGTCCCGCCGTCGACAACGGCGTGGTGTTTGCCGCGTCGGACAAGGGCGAAGTGCTCGCCGCTTCCTTGGAAAACGGCCATCACCTCTGGGTGCAAAAGCTCAAGCTGCCGCTGTCGGCGGGACCGGCTGCGGCCGACGGCATGGTCGTCGTCGGTTCGAGCAAGGGCGACGTGGTCGCGCTCGACGGGGCGACCGGCCGGCAACTCTGGCGGATACGCGTCAATTCCGAGCTGCTCTCGGCTCCCGCGATCAGCGCCCAGGTCGTCGTGCTGCGTTCGGTCGACGGTCGCTTGCACGGTCTCGACGCGCACACCGGCAAGGAGCTCTGGTCGATCGAACAGCAGGTGCCGCGCCTCAGTCTGCGCGGCACCGCGACGCCCGTGATCGCCAAAGACATGGCGATCTGCGGCTTCGACAACGGCAAGGTCATGGCTTTGTCGCTCGCGACCGGCGATACGGTATGGGATACGGCGCTTGCCTCGCCGCACGGGCGCACCGAACTCGATCGCCTCGTCGACGTCGATTCGGCCGTGCGCGTGCTCGGCGACAACGTCTACGCCACCGGCTTCCAGGGGCGCACGGCAATGCTCGCGCTCGACTCGGGGCAAATCTGGTGGGCCCATGACATGTCGAGCTACCGCGGCCTCGCGGTCGACGGCGACGACATCTACGTCGCGCAATCCGACGGCATCCTCGACGCCCTGCGGGAGCGCGACGGTTCCGAACTGTGGCACAGCGACCGGCTGAAACTGCGCGCTTTGAGCGTTCCGGCGGTGCTCTCCACCTCGATCGTGGTCGGCGATTACCAGGGATTCGTGCATTGGTTCGACAAGGCGACCGGTATTTTGGTGGCACGCGAACGCGTTTCCAAACGCCGCATCTCGAACCCACCGGTCGCGGTCGGTGACACGGTCGTCGTGCTCACGGACGGTGGAGATCTCGCGGCTTACCGGGCGAATCCCGCCGCCGCGAAGACGCCCATCGACGTACCGCCGCCGCCGCCGAAGCCGCAGAAGAAAAAGAAACCGGCACCGCCGCCGAAATCGACGACTTAGGCAGGCCGCGTGCTGCCGGTAATCGCACTGATCGGTCGACCGAACGTCGGTAAGTCGACCTTGTTCAATGCGATGACCGGTACCCGCGATGCGCTGGTCGCGGACCTTCCCGGCTTGACGCGCGATCGGCAATACGGCTTCGCACGGCGCACCGAGGTACCGTGCATCGTCGTCGACACCGGCGGCCTCGTCGAGAACGCCGACGAGATCGAGAGTCTGATGATCGCCCAGACGGATCGCGCGATCGCCGAGGCCGATCGCATCATCGTGCTGGTCGACGGGCGCGCGGGCCTCACGCCCCAGGATCAGTTCGTCGCGCGTCTCGCCCATCGCAGCGGCAAGCCGGTCTATCTCGCCGTCAACAAAACCGAGGGCTTCGATCCCGACGTCGCCGTTGCCGAATTTCACAGTCTCGGCTTGGGGGAACCCCACCCGATTGCAGCCGCCCACGATCAGGGGGTCATTTCGCTGCTCGAGGCGGCACTCGCGGGGCTGATGCCCGACCCCCAGGATGGTCCGGAGAACACCAGCATCAAGGTGGCGGTGATCGGCCGGCCGAACGTCGGCAAGAGCACCTTGATCAATCGGCTGCTCGGCGAGAACCGGATGGTCGCATACGATCAACCGGGCACGACGCGCGATGCCGTACTCGTGCCCTTCGAACGCGACGGCGAGCGCTACACGCTGATCGACACCGCCGGCGTCCGGCGCCGCGCCCGGGCCCTGGACGCCGTCGAGAAATTCAGCGTCATCAAGACCTTGCAGGCCATCGAGACGGCGCATGTCGTGATTGTCGTCATGGATGCGCAGGACACGGTCGCGGTCCAGGATGCGAGCCTGCTCGGCACCGTCATCGAACAAGGTCGTGCGCTCGTGATCGCGATCAATAAATGGGACAACATTGCGACCGAACAACGCGATCTGATCCGTCAGCAGATCGAGATGGGCATCAGCTTCGCCGACTTCGCGCCCCTGCATTTCATCTCGGCGCGCCACGGCAGCGGCGTCGGCGAATTGTTCGCCTCGGTACGCAAGGCGTACGCGGCGGCCATGCGCGTCATGACGACGCCCGAGTTGACGCGGGTGCTCGCTGCGGCCATCGAGAGCCATCAGCCGCCCATCGTGCACGGCCGGCGCATCAAGCTGCGGTACGCGCATCAAGGCGGGCGTAATCCACCGATCGTCGTGATCCACGGCAATCAGACCGACCACGTACCGGATGCCTATCGGCGCTACCTGGTGAACGTCTACCGCAAAGCCTTCGACCTCGACGGCACCCCCGTGCGCGTCACGTTTCACAGCAAGGACAATCCGTTCGCCGGCAAGCGCAATCCGCTGACGCCGCGTCAGGTGCGCAAACGCAAGCGTCTGATTCAGCGCAATAAGCGCTGATCGTCGGGCGGCCGCCTCAAAGTAAAGCCGTGGGACGTGCGCATTGCCCTGCTTCGGTGCAATCGGAGCCGTGCAAGCGCCCTGACGGGCCCGTTAAGTCACTGATCTGGTTAAGAGCCGTCGGGCGTGGCACGGTGAGTGCTTGTGCTGCCCGATCGCAGTCGGGAAGCGACTGCCGTCAAGGTGGGTGAGGGTACTAGATGAAGCTGATCATCGCGATCATCAAGCCGTTCAAACTCGACGACGTCCGCAAGGCCATCAGCGATGTCGGCGTGCAGGGGGTCACGG